>LIDZ01009941.1_pt1 | contig 120698 bp, 101 predicted proteins | sample 644651 | NCBI WGS metagenome assembly LIDZ01 (sample SAMN03856242, study PRJNA289617) | food metagenome | isolation source: wine grapes on drying loft during traditional withering process | host: Vitis vinifera cv. Corvina | place: Italy: Gargagnago di S. Ambrogio di Valpolicella | collected 2014-01
CCTTGGTTACTTGGGGATGGTGCGACTTTCGACTTTTCCAAGTAACTCGCCGAAGGCGAAACAGTTCTGCCTCTGGCAGAACCCTGTCAGCGCCACCCGCGGCCTGGAATTATCACGCTACTCCAGGGCCGATCTCACCAAAGAAACCCAAGGCGAAAAAAAACGGCAGATCATCCAGCCACAGGGCCGTCTGATCCACCGCTTTCGCCAGCTAGCCGGCGCTTACAGGTCGTGCGCCAGGCTTCAGAGCGTCATCACTCTGAAAAGGGGCAAGCAACCCTCAACCTCCCAGATCACCCATCGCCGTGGTATTGAAACCACCGTCGACGTACATGATCTCGCCACTGACACCGGACGCCAGGTCAGAGCACAAGAAAGCGCCAGCGTTACCCACTTCTTCAATGGTCACGTTGCGACGCAATGGAGTCTGCGCCTCGTTGGCCGCCAGCATCTTGCGGAAGTTGGAGATACCCGAAGCGGCGAGGGTACGGATCGGGCCAGCCGATACCGCGTTGACACGGGTACCGTCCGGGCCGAGGCTGCGGGCCAGGTAACGGACGCCGGCTTCAAGGCTGGCCTTGGCCATGCCCATCACGTTGTAGTTCGGCATGGTGCGCTCGGCACCCAGGTACGACAGGGTCAGCAGGCTGCCGTTGCGGCCCTTCATCAGGTCGCGGCCGGCTTTGGCCAGCGCCACGAAGCTGTAGGCGCTGATGTCGTGAGCGATACGGAAACCTTCACGGGTGGTGGCTTGGGTGAAGTCACCGTCCAGCTGGTCGCCCGGCGCGAAGCCAACGGAGTGCACGATGCAGTCCAGGCCGTCCCACTTTTTGCTCAGTTCTTCGAAGACCTTGGCGATTTCTTCGTCGCTGGCGACGTCGCAAGGGAAGCACAGGTCGGCGTTCGAACCCCAACCCTCGGCGAATTCCTCGACGCGCTTCTTGAGTTTTTCGTTCTGATAGGTGAAAGCAAGCTCAGCGCCTTCACGGTGCATGGCGGCAGCGATACCGGATGCGATGGACAATTTGCTGGCGACACCGACGATCAGGACGCGCTTACCGGCGAGAAAACCCATTGTTTTGTTCCTCTTCAGGTTAATCGACAGCTGCCGGCGCCAAGAAGGCGGCCTCCAGCAGCTGCTGTGTATAAGGATGTTGCGGTGCGGCGAAGATGTCTTCTGCCACACCCTGTTCGACCACTTGGCCTTGCTTGACCACCATCAGTTGGTGGCTTAACGCCTTGACCACCGCCAAGTCATGGCTGATGAACAAATACGTCAGGTTGTACTTGGTTTGCAGGGAGCGTAACAGCTCCACCACTTGACGCTGAACGGTGCGGTCGAGGGCCGATGTCGGCTCGTCCAGCAAAATCAGCGCCGGTTTTAACACTAATGCCCGGGCAATGGCGATCCTTTGCCGCTGTCCCCCTGAAAACTCGTGGGGGTAGCGGTGCCGAGTCGCCGGGTCCAGGCCCACTTCCTTGAGCGCTTTAACCACAGCGGCTTCCTGCTCCACTGCGGTTCCCATCTTATGAATCCGCAGGCCTTCGCCGACGATATCGCACACCGACATGCGCGGGCTGAGGCTGCCGAACGGGTCCTGAAACACCACCTGCATCTGCCGCCGCAGCGGCCTGACCTGATGCTGATTCATCCCGCTAAGCGATTGCCCGTGAAAGCGTATCTCGCCTTCGCTGCGAATCAACCGAAGGATCGCCAGGCCCAGCGTCGATTTGCCCGAGCCGCTCTCGCCGACAATCCCCAGCGTCTGGCCCTTGGGCAGACTGAAATGGATGCCGTCGACCGCCTTGACGTGATCCACCGTGCGCTTGAACACGCCTTTCTTGATCGGAAACCAGACCCTCAGGTCTTCAACTTCCAGCATCGGCGCGCCCGGCGGGTTGTTCGCCGGCCCGCCCTTGGGCTCGGCGCTGAGCAGTTCACGGGTGTACGGATGCTGCGGCGCGCGAAACAGCTCTTCGCACGATGCCTGTTCGACGATGCAACCGCGCTGCATGACACATACTCGGTTGGCAATTTGCCTGACGACGTTCAAATCATGGCTGATCAGCAGCAAGGCCATGCCCAGCCGGGCCTGCAACTCCTTGAGCAGCTCGAGGATTTTCAGCTGCACCGTGACGTCCAGCGCGGTGGTCGGCTCATCGGCGATCAGCAGCTCGGGCTCGTTGGCCAGGGCCATGGCAATCATCACCCGCTGACGCTGTCCGCCGGACAGCTCGTGGGGCAGAGCCTTCAAGCGCTTGGCCGGTTCCGGAATGCCCACCAGATCCAGCAGCTCTAGCGTGCGCCGCGTCGCGGCCTTGCCGGTCAGGCCCTTGTGCAGGCCGAGCACTTCGTTGATCTGCTTTTCGATGGACTGCAGCGGGTTCAGCGACGTCATCGGCTCCTGGAAGATCATCGCGATGCGGTTGCCGCGAATACCGCGCAGGCGCTTCTCACTGACTGTCAGCAGGTCATCACCGGCGTAGCGAATCGTCCCGGTCGGATGACGCGCGAGCGGGTAGGGCAGCAGCCGCAGGATCGAGTGTGCGGTGACTGACTTGCCCGATCCGCTTTCTCCGACCAGCGCCAGGGTTTCGCCCTTGCGGATGTCGAAGCTGATGCCCTCGACCACCCGCTGGACGTTGGTGCCGTTCACGAATTCGACGGAGAGGTCGCGGATTTCGACCAGATTGTCCTGATTCATCTCATTTCCTCGGGTCGAATGCGTCGCGGGCGGATTCGCCGATGAACACCAGCAGGCTCAGCATGATCGCCAGCACGGCAAAGGCGCTGATGCCCAGCCAAGGCGCCTGCAGGTTGGATTTGCCTTGCGCCACCAGTTCGCCCAGCGAAGGCGAACCGGCGGGCAGGCCGAAGCCGAGGAAATCCAGCGCGGTCAGCGTGCCGATCGCGCCGGTGAGGATGAACGGCATGAAGGTCATGGTTGAGACCATCGCGTTGGGCAGGATGTGGCGGAACATGATCGCGCCGTTTTCCATGCCCAGCGCCCGGGCGGCGCGCACGTATTCCAGGTTGCGGCCACGCAGGAACTCGGCGCGCACCACGTCCACCAGGCTCATCCACGAGAACAGCAGCATGATGCCCAGCAGCCACCAGAAGTTGGGCTGCACGAAGCTGGCGAGGATGATCAACAGGTACAGCACCGGCAGCCCGGACCAGATTTCCAGAAAGCGCTGACCGATCAGGTCGACCCAGCCGCCGTAGAAACCCTGCAGCGCCCCGGCGATCACGCCGATGATGGAGCTCAGGATCGTCAGCGTCAGGGCGAACAGCACCGACACGCGGAAGCCGTAGATCACCCGCGCCAGCACGTCGCGGCCCTGATCGTCGGTGCCCAGCAGGTTCTCTCGCGACGGTGGGGCAGGGGCCGGGACTTTCAGGTCGTAGTTGATGCTCTGGTAGCTGTACGGGATCGGCGCCCACAGCGTCCATCCGTCTTTGGCCGCCAGCAGCTCTTTGATGTACGGGCTCTTGTAGTTGGCTTCCAGCGGGAATTCACCGCCGAAGGTGGTTTCCGGGTAGCGCTTGAACACCGGGAAGTACCACTCGCCGTCGTAGCGCACGGCCAGGGGTTTGTCGTTGGCGATGAGCTCGGCGCCGAGGCTGGCGCCGAACAGGATCAGAAACAGCCACAACGACCACCAGCCACGCTTGTTGGCCTTGAAGCGTTCGAAACGGCGTCGATTGAGGGGGGACAGCGTCATATCAATGATCCCTGCGGTCGAAGTCGATGCGTGGGTCGACCAGCGTGTAGGTCAGGTCGCCAATCAGTTTCACCACCAGCCCCAGCAGGGTGAAGATGAACAGCGTGCCGAACACCACCGGGTAATCACGGTTGATCGCGGCTTCGAAGCTCATCAAGCCAAGGCCGTCGAGGGAGAAGATCACTTCCACCAGCAGGGAGCCGGTGAAGAAGATGCCAATGAACGCCGACGGGAAACCGGCGATCACCAGCAGCATGGCGTTACGGAACACGTGGCCGTAGAGCACCCGGCGCTGGGTCAGGCCCTTGGCCTTGGCCGTGATCACGTATTGCTTGCCAATCTCGTCGAGAAAGCTGTTTTTCGTCAGCAGGGTCATGGTGGCGAAGTTGCCGATGACCAGCGCGGTGATCGGCAGCACCAAGTGCCAGAAGTAATCGCCCACTTTGCTCAGCCAGCTCATCTCATCGAAGTTGCTCGACGTCAGCCCGCGCAACGGGAACCAGTCGAAGTAGCTGCCGCCGGCGAACACCACGATCAGCAGGATGGCAAACAGGAACGCCGGAATGGCGTAGCCGACGATGATCGCCGAGCTGGTCCACACGTCGAAATGGCTGCCATGGCGCGTGGCTTTGGCGATCCCCAGGGGGATCGACACCAGGTACATGATCAGCGTGCTCCACAGCCCGAGGGAGATCGACACCGGCATCTTCTCGACGATCAGGTCGATGACCTTGGCGTCGCGGAAGAAACTGTCGCCGAAATCCAGATGTGCGTAGTTCTTGACCATGATCCACAAGCGTTCCGGCGCCGATTTGTCGAAGCCGTACATGTGCTCGATTTCCTTGATCAGGCTCGGGTCCAGGCCCTGTGCGCCGCGATAGTTCGAGCCGGCCACCGAGACTTCAGCGCCGCCACCGGCGATGCGGCTGGTGGCGCCTTCGAAGCCTTCGAGCTTGGCGATCATCTGCTCCACCGGGCCGCCCGGCGCGGCCTGGATGATGACGAAGTTGATCAGCAGAATGCCGAACAGGGTCGGGATGATCAGCAGCAGACGCCGCAGAATGTAGGCCAGCATGCTATTGCTCCGTGCCTTTGGCTGACTCGGCGTCGGCCGGCATCTGATCTGGCGCGGCCTGCACGGGAATCGCCGGCGTCGCGTCGGGTTTGACCCACCAGGTCACGGTGCCGATGTCGTAGAGCGGGGTTTTGCCCGGGTGGCCCAGGTGATCCCAGTACGCCACGCGCCAGGTCTTGATGTGCCAGTTCGGGATCACGTAGTAGCCCCACAGCAGCGCGCGGTCGAGGGCGCGGGTGTGGTCGATCAGGCTCTGGCGCGAGTCGGCGTTGATCAAGCCGCTCACCAGCGTGTCGATCGCCGGGTCTTTTAGGCCGATCACGTTGTAGCTGCCCGGCTTGTCGGCGGCGGAGGAATCCCAGTATTCGCGCTGCTCGTTACCCGGCGAACTGGATTGCGGGAAACTGCCGACGATCATGTCGTAGTCCCGTGAGCGGCGGCGGGTGATGTACTGGGAGACATCGACCCGGCGGATTTCCAGATCAATGCCGATGTCGGCCAGGTTGCGTTTGTACGGCAGCAGCACGCGCTCGAATTCGGTCTGCGCGAGCAGAAACTCGATGGTGACCGGCTTGTTTTCGGTGTCGACCATCTTGTCGCCGACGATCTTCCAGCCGGCGTCCTTGAGCAGCTGGAACGCCTTGCGCTGTTGCTCGCGGATGATGCCGCTGCCATCGGTGACCGGCAGCTTGAATGCCTCGGTGAACACCGATTCCGGCAGCTTGCCGCGCAGGGGCTCGAGGATCTTCAGCTCGGCAGGCGTCGGCAGGCCTTCGGCGCCCATGTCGGAATTGTCGAAATAGCTTTTGGTGCGGGTGTAGCTGCCGAAGAACAGCTGCTTGTTGGTCCACTCGAAGTCGAGCAACAGGCTGAGGGCCTGACGCACGCGCACGTCTTGGAACATCGGCTTGCGCAGGTTGAAGATAAAGCCCTGCATCCCCTGAGGATTGCCGTTGGGGATTTCTTCCTTGATCAGACGGCCCTCTCTGACCGCCGGAACGTCGTAGGCCGTCGCCCAGTTCTTCGCCGCCATCTCCTGCCAGAAGTCGAAAGCACCGGCTTTTAAAGCTTCGAGGGCCACCGTGTTGTCGCGGTAGTAGTCGGTGGACAGCCGATCAAAGTTGTAGAAGCCCTTGTTGATTGGCAGGTCCTTGCCCCAGTAGTCCTTGACCCGCTCGTAGCGAACCGAGCGTCCGGCTTTGACTTCGACCACCTTGTACGGCCCGCTGCCCAGCGGAATTTCCAGGTTGCCCTTGCTGAAGTCGCGGGTGGCCCACCAATGTTTAGGCAACACCGGCAACTGGCCGAGGATCAGCGGCAGTTCGCGGTTGTCGTTGTGCTTGAACTTGAACAGCACCGTGGTCGGGTTTTCGGCGAGGGCCTGATCAACGTCCGCGTAGTAACTGCGGTACAGCGGCGAGCCGTCCTTGATCAGGGTCTCGAAGCTGAACACCACGTCTTCGGCGCGGACCGGGTGGCCGTCATTGAATTTCGCTTCGGGCCGCAGGTAGAAACGCACCCAGCTGTTGTCCGGGGCTTTTTCGATCTTGCCGGCGATCAGGCCATATTCGGTGAAAGGCTCGTCCAGGCCCTGGCGGGCAAGGGTGTCGTAGATCAGGCCGATGTCGTCGGCAGGCACGCCCTTGCTGATGAACGGGTTGAGGCTGTCGAAGCCGCCAAACCCGGCGCTGCGCAGAATCCCGCCTTTGGGCGCGTCCGGGTTCACGTAATCGAAATGCTTGAAGTCCGCGGGGTATTTCGGCGCTTCGTTGTACAGGGTGATGGCGTGTTGCGGAGCCGCCTGGGTTGCACAGGTTACGCCCAGCAGCAGCGGGGCCAGCACGAACGGGCTCAGAAACAGGCCGCCGGCGCGGGTCAGGGAGCGCAGGGCAGTCATTGGGTTTTCTCCGAAGGCTTGAGCCACCACGCACGCAGGCCCAGGGTATAGGGCGGGGTGGTGACCATGGCGAACCGGTTGCGGTACGCCAGACGGTGATTATTGAGGTACCAGTTGGGGATCATGTAGTGCTGCCACAGCAACACGCGATCCAGTGCACGGGTCGCGGCCACCTGATCATCCCGGGTCTTCGCGGCCAACAGCTGGTTGAGCAGGTTGTCGACCACCGGGTTGGCGACGCCGGCGTAGTTTTTGCTGCCTTTGATGGTGGCCTGGCTGGAATGGAAATACTGCCATTGCTCCAGCCCCGGGCTGAGGGTCTGGTTCAGGGTCATCAGAATCATGTCGAAATCGAACTGGTCCAGCCGCTGTTTGTACTGAGCGCGGTCAACGGTGCGCAGGTGCGCGTCGACGCCGATCCGCGTGAGGTCTTCGATGTAGGGCTGCAGGATTCGCTCCAGGTTGGGATTGACCAGAAGTATTTCGAGACGCAACGGCTGCCCTGCGCTGTTGGTCAAACCGCGCTCGGTGAATGTCCAGCCCGCGTCGGCCAGCAGCCCCAGCGCCTTGCGAATGGAATCCCGGGGCACGCCGCCGCCGTCGGTTTTCGACACCGCGAAGGGCTGGGTGAACAGCCTGGCCGGCAACTGCTCGCGGTAGGGGGCGAGCATGAGGAACTCACGACCGGCGGGCAGTCCGCTGGAGGTGAATTCGCTGTTGGGGTAGTAGCTGGTCGAGCGCATATAGGCGTCATTGAACAGCGTGCGGTTGGTCCACTCGAAGTTGAACATCAGCCCCAGGGCTTCGCGCACACGGATGTCGGCGAACGCGCCGCGACGGGTGTTCATGAACAGCCCTTGGGTCTGCGTGGGGATCTGGTGCGGGATCTGCGCCTTGATCACCTTGCCCTCGGTCACCGCCGGGAAGTCATAACCGGTGAGCCAGTTCTTCGCCTGATGCTCGATGTAGATGTCGAACTCGCCCGCCTTGAACGCTTCGAACGCTACGTCGGCGTCGCGGTAGAACTCCACTTCGACGCGGTTGAAGTTGTACTTGCCGCGGTTGACCGGCAGGTCCTTGCCCCAATAGTCCTTCACCCGCTCGAACACCAGGCTGCGCCCCGGCCGCACCTGGGTGATGCGGTAGGGGCCGCTGCCCAACGGGGCCTCGAAGGAGGTGGCCTTGAAGTCGCGGTTCTTCCAGTAATGCTGCGGCAGAACCGGCAGTTCGCCGAGGCGCAGAATCAGTAATGGGTTGCCGGAGCGCTTGAACACGAAACGAATGCGGTGGCGGTTGAGGATGTCCACACGCTGCACTTCCTGCAACGCCGTGCGGTACTGCGGGTGACCGTCCTTCAGTAACGTTCTATAGGAAAACGCCACGTCGTAGGCGGTAATCGGCTTGCCGTCGTGAAAGCGCGCTTCGGGGCGCAGGTTGAACACCACCCAGCTGCGGTCGTCGCTGTACTCGACGGTTTTGGCGATCAGGCCGTAACTGGAGGTGGGTTCATCGCCGGAGGGGTCGTACTGTCCCGTGCCGACCATCAGTGGTTCGTTCAGCTCGCTGACGCCGTACTGGCCGAAGTTGGCCGTCGAAATCGGGCTGCTGCCCTTGAAGGTGTACGGGTTGAGGGTGTCGAACGTGCCGTTGGCCATGATTCGCAGGGTGCCAGCCTTCGGCGCCTCAGGATTGACCCAGTCGAAATGCGTGAAGCTGGCAGGGTACTTGAGGACGCCGAATTGTGCGTAACCATGGCTTTCGCTGATGGTCGCGGCGGCTGTCGTGCTCAAGACCAGGCTGAAAGTCAGCAGCAGGTGACGTATCAAGTCGGCGGTCGATCCAGGCAGCGGTCGGTCACAGTAACAGCTTGTATCGGCTGGAAAAAGGGCAGGGCGGGCGGCTGGAGGACGCTGACTCAGGCGCGAGCCTGTGGGAGCGAGGTGACTCCCACGATGGCGGGACTGGCCCTAGATCAATGGGACAAATAAACCGTCAGTGTCTGCCCTGGCTTGAGGGCCTGACCGCTGCGCGGATTCCAGCGCTTGAGGTGCTGCATTTCGACGTTGAAGCGCTTGGCGACGAGGTACATCGAATCGCCTTTCTGGATCTTGTACTGCATCGACTTCTTGCCGGCGTCTTCGCCCCTGGCGCTGCTGTCAGCCTTGGCCACGGCGCGTGAGCTGGCTTTCGCCGGTTTGCTGTTGTCCTGCATGACCAGCGTCTGGCCGACCTTGAGGTTCTGGCCCGACAGCTTGTTCCAGTGCTGTAAATCCTTGACGTCGACCTTGTTGATGCGCGCGATCTGCACCAGGTTGTCGCCCTTCTTCACCCTGTAGCTGCGGGTGCGCGCCGGCTTTTCGTCCACCTCGGCGACTTCTTCGAACACCGGCATCGCGTACTGCATGCCGGGCTGCACCGGAATCGTCAGCGCCTGGCCGCGTTTCACCTGATTGCCGGACAGCTTGTTGATGTCCTTGAGGGTGCTGGTCGACACCTTGTAGCGGCTGGCGATGCTGGCCAGGCTGTCGCCCGGACGCACGCGGTATTGCTGCCAGTCGACCAGCTCTTCAGGCTTCATGTTGGACAGGTTGGTGGTCAGCAACTGGGATTTCGACGTCGGCACCAGCAGGTGTTGGGGGCCGTCGATGGTCAGACGCTTCTTGAAGGCGGGGTTGAGCTGCACCAGCTCGTCTTCGTCGATGTTCGCCATGGCGGCGACTTTCGACAGGTCCATGCGCTGATTCAGCTCGACGACCTGGAAGTACGGCTTATTGTCGATCGGGCTGAGGTTGACGCCGTAGGCATCTGGCGACATGACCACCTGGGACAGTGCCAGCAGCTTCGGCACGTAGTCGCGGGTTTCCTGGGGCAGCGGCAGGTTCCAGTAGTCGGTGGGCAGGTTGAGCTTGTCGTTGCGTTCGATGGCGCGGCTGACCGTGCCTTCGCCAGCGTTGTAAGCCGCCAGTGCCAGCAGCCAGTCGCCGTTGAACATGTCGTGCAGCTTGGTCAGGTAGTCCAGCGCTGCCGTGGTGGACGCAGTGATGTCGCGGCGGCCGTCGTAGAAATTGGTCTGACGCAGGTTGAAGTAGCGACCGGTGGACGGAATGAACTGCCAGATCCCCGCCGCATCGCTGCGCGACAAGGCCATCGGGTTGTACGCGCTCTCGATCACCGGCAGCAACGCCAGCTCAAGGGGCATGTTGCGTTCTTCCAGACGCTCGACGATGTAGTGCATGTAAAGACTGCCGCGGTTACCGGCGGTTTCGAGAAACGAAGGGTTGTTCGCGTACCAGAGACGCTGCTGATCGATCCGCGGATTCTGGTCGTTGCCGTCTTGCAACTGGAAACCTTGACGCATGCGCTCCCACACATCATGGGGCGGTGCGAGGGGGACAGGTTTGCGCGCGATATAAACAGGTTTTGGCTTAGTGCTGGCGACGGGATGGGCGGCACTGGAACCGTTCCCGGATTCGAGGCCGCCGGTGCTCTGGCAGCCTGCCAGTGTCGCGCTCGCGACCACTGCGATTGCCTGGGCCAACCGAGTCAATGTGTCGGAATTGAAGGTTTTGCGTATAGATGACGACATTGGCTGGGGGATAGTTCCAGGCGAAAATGTCGGGCGATTCTAGAAAGTGACTGGTGAACGGTCAACCTTTCAGAATTTCCGTGCTGATTCGCAGCCTGTTTAGAACTTATCTTTCCATGCCCGCAGCACGGCAAAGACCTCTGTGGCCGTCGCGTTATGGGTTCCGCTCCGTTCGTCTGCTTTTTGTTTCACGGAGATGACGGCGGCTCGCAGAAACGGATTGGTCTTGCGCTCCAGTGCCAGCGTCGACGGCACACTGATACGATTTTGCGCACGCCATCGCGTCACTTCTTCAAAACGCTTCAGCACGTCGGCGTTGTCCGGTTCAACCGCCACGGCGAAGCGCAAATTGCTCAAGGTGTACTCGTGGGCGCAGTACACGAGGGTGCTGTCGGGCAGCTCGGCGAGTCGGCTCAGGGAATGATGCATCTGCTGCGGGGTGCCTTCGAACAAGCGGCCGCAACCGGCGGCGAACAGTGTGTCGCCGCAGAACAGCAGCGGCTGTTGTGCGTCGGCATGGTAAAAGGCGATGTGGCCCAGGGTGTGGCCGGGGACCGCATGGACGCTGAATGTCAGGCCGAGTACGGTGAGCTGATCGTTGTCGGACAGGGCCACGTCCCGCGCCGGAATCTTCTCATTGGCCGGGCCGTAGACCTTGGCGTCGGTGAGTGTTTTCAGTTGCGCGACGCCGCCGGTGTGGTCGGCGTGGTGATGGGTAATGAGAATGTCGGTCAGGCGCCAGTCCGGATTGCGCTCAAGCCAGGCGATGACGGGGGCGGCATCACCCGGGTCAACCACGGCGCAGCGTTTGACGGCATTGTCTTGTAACAACCAGATGTAGTTATCGCTGAAAGCGGGCAGGGCATCGACCTGTATCATGGCGCGGTTCGCTTGGCTGGAAACATAGAGAAGCATCTTAGGGTCTGAACAGACTCGAGGCGAGTCTCTATCGCAATGACCCTCTCATGGAGACCGGAAATGACCGATGAAGCGTTCGCCCAGGCCGATCCCGAGTGGCTTGAGCTGATCAGCGCCGCCCGCGACTGGCTGTCCGGGCCCCTGGGGCAGTTGTTGCTGGAAGAAGAGAGTCGTGTGCTGGAGCAAGAGCTCGAGCGTTTTTTTGGCGGTTATCTGGTGCATTACGGCCCGTCGGCGCAAACCCCGCCGGCGGCGAAGCAAGTGCAGCGCAACGTGCGACTGGGCGCGCCGTTGCCGGGCGTCGAGATTGTCTGCGAAGAGCAGGCCTGGCCTTTGAGCGAGCACGCCGCGGATGTGGTGGTCATGCAGCACGGTCTGGATTTCTGTCTGTCGCCCCACGGCCTGTTGCGCGAGGCCGCCAGCAGCGTGCGTCCCGGCGGGCATCTGGTGATCGTCGGGATCAACCCCTGGAGCACCTGGGGTATCCGCCATTTCTTCGCCAACGATGCCCTGCGCAGGGCGCGCTGCATCTCGCCATCGCGGGTCGGCGACTGGCTTAACCTGCTGGGCTTCGCGCTGGAGAAACGCCGCTTCGGGTGCTATCGTCCGCCGCTCGCTTCGCCCAAGTGGCAGGCTCGTCTGGCCGGACTCGAACGTCTCGGCGATGGCTGGCAAAGTCCCGGCGGCGGCTTCTATCTATTGATCGCGCGCAAGATGAGTGTAGGGCTGCGGCCCGTGCGCATGCCGCGCCGCGAGCCCATGGGCAAACTGCTGCCTCTGCCTATGGCCAAGGTCAATCGGCGCACGCCCGAGCCTTGATTCACCGGCTGACGCCACGCTTTCTCAATTTCTGGAAACATCGTAATGAGCGATACCGTAGAACTCTTCACCGATGGCGCCTGCAAGGGCAACCCGGGCCCCGGCGGCTGGGGCGCGTTGCTGGTGTGCAAAGGCGTCGAAAAAGAACTCTGGGGCGGTGAAGCCAACACCACCAACAACCGCATGGAGCTGCTGGGCGCCATTCGCGGTCTCGAAGAACTGAAGCGGCCGTGCGAAGTGATCCTGGTGACCGACTCGCAGTACGTGATGAAAGGCATCACCGAGTGGATGGTCAACTGGAAGAAGCGCGGCTGGAAGACAGCGGCGAAGGAACCGGTTAAAAACGCCGATCTGTGGAAGCAGCTGGACGAGCAGGTCGGCCGGCACAATGTGAGCTGGAAGTGGGTGCGCGGCCACATTGGCCATCCGGGTAACGAGCGCGCTGACCAGTTGGCGAACCGCGGCGTGGATGAAGTGCGCGGTATCAAGCACGCTTGATCAAGACACAGTCTTGGTGACGCTGATGATGACGAGTGTAGGAGCCGGCTTGCTGGCGAATCCATGCGTTCAGCCGACATCTTCATCCCTGACACAACGCGTTCGCCAGCAAGCCGGCTCCTACAGAAACAGCGTGCGCCCGTCGCCAGAAGGCGATAGCTGCGCGCGCACATCCCAAAACCGCCATGCTAATATCCGCGCCTGAAGCTGAGGCGGTAGGCAATGACTGTACAAAACATCATCACTGAACGAAGGGTTGTCCTCGATACCGAGACCACCGGTATGCCCGTCACCGACGGCCACCGGGTCATCGAAATCGGCTGCGTCGAGCTGATTGGCCGGCGTCTGACCGGGCGGCATTTCCACGTTTACCTGCAACCGGACCGGGAGAGTGACGAGGGCGCCATTGGCGTTCACGGCATCACCGACCAGTTCCTGATCGGTAAACCGCGTTTCGCTGAAGTCGCCGACGAGTTCTTCGAGTTCGTCAAAGGCGCGCAGCTGATCATCCACAACGCGGCGTTCGACGTCGGCTTTCTCAACAACGAATTCGCCCTGATCGGCCAGCACGATCGCGCCAATCTCAGCAGTTACTGCACGATCCTCGACACCCTGGCCATGGCCCGCGAGCGTCATCCGGGCCAGCGCAACAGCCTTGATGCGCTGTGCAAACGCTACGACGTCGACAACTCCGGCCGTGAGCTTCACGGCGCATTGCTCGACTCCGAGATTCTCGCGGAAGTCTATCTGGCGATGACCGGTGGCCAGACGACCCTGTCGCTGGCCGGCAACAACGACGGAGAGGGCGGTGCCGATCGCCCATCGGAGATCCGCCGCATCGCCAACCGCACGCCGGGACGCATCATCGTCGCCAGCGAGGCCGAACTGGCGGAGCACGAAGCGCGGCTGGCCGTGATTGCCAAATCCGCCGGTGCCCCGGCCCTGTGGACCCAGTTGCTCGAAGCGCAGGTTCAGGCCCGGGCGGAAGCCTGAAGGCGGCAGCGGCCTTCATAGAAGGTGATGTCGATCCCGGTAATCGTGCAGGAGGCACATGGTGAACACGTCCAGCCCGACTTTCAGCATTCGTGTCGCTGACGAATGCTTCGAGGATTACATCCTCAACAGCGAGTTCACCTTCACCGTCACCGGCTATGCCCGGGTGCAGATCGGCGAGCCCGTGGCGCAGTGGCACGTCGATGCCGTCGAGCCTTACCTGAAAAACTACGGCATCGATTCCGAAGAGTTCTGCAATTATCGGGACGCCGCCGACGGCACGGTGCTGGTGGCCTGGCTCGATGAGCAGCCGGTCGGGCATGTGGTGGTCAGCGAGCACTGGAACGGTTTCGCTCACATCGACGAACTGGCGGTCGATACCGGGGCGCGACGCAATGGCGTGGCACAAAAGCTGCTGGACGTGGCGCAGTTCTGGAGCCGCAAGCGCGGGCTGCCGGGCATCACCCTGGAAACCCAGAACAACAATCTGGAGGCGTGCCGGTTATATGAGCGCTACGGGTTTGTGGTCGGCGGGGTCGATCATCTGCGCTATCGGGCGATAGAACCGTTGACGCAGGAGGCGGCGATTTTCTGGTATCTGTTGTTCGACGCGCCGGGCGTCGATTGAAGCGGCAAGCCCCTCTGACCTGACTCGTGGCCGCAGGATGTGAGCGGCCTGAGTGGAAAGAGGCGGGCTTGCAGCGGTGTTTCAATGCTCTCGTATGAGCTTGACCTTGCCCTGGATCAACTCGAATTCCTCTCCGCCCAGGTGTTTGACGCGGTCGCCAATGGCCAGGCGATAAGTGGAAACGGGCTCCTTTCCATCAGCCTCGTCAGGCTGTGATTCACGGAATTCATGCACCGAGTAAACGCGTCCCTCCGCATCCCTCGCATGAAATTGCCCAACTAGAACTGAAGCCATTTGCTTTGTAACCTCTGGAAATAACTGCTCGTTTTCGCTCGCATCCTAACACCGCGAGTGAATAAACCGTGTCCGCTTGTAAGGTAATTCCCAAATTTCTCCGGGGACCTTATTCGCCTAAGGCAGTCAGACCGCCGTTTCCGGGGGGAGTTTTCGGCGATCGGAAAAATAGTCGCGACCGACGGTAGCACGGCCCGCCCAAAGCAGGGGCCGATAACCCACGGGCCAGCATCGAACGCTTCGATGATTAGCAACGGAAAAACAACACAGAATTGCACTCATGTTTCATCTATAACTGTTGTCTCCTCCCACAGCAGAAGGTCCGTTTCATGAGCCAGGTTCATTCGATTGCAGTCATCGTCGGCAGCTTGAGGAAAGACTCCATCAACCGCAAAGTGGCCCACGCACTGGCTGAGCTGGCGCCGTCCAGCCTGAAGCTGAGTATCGTCGAAATCGGCGACCTGCCGTTGTACAACGAAGACATCGACGCGGATTCGCCGCCTGCCGCTTACACCGCCTTCCGTCAGGCCCTGCAGGGCGCAGACGGGTTTCTGTTCGTCACCCCCGAATACAACCGTTCAGTGCCGGGCGCGCTGAAAAACGCCATCGACGTTGGCTCGCGGCCCTACGGCAAAAGCGCATGGGGCAGCGCCAAACCGGCGGCCGTGGTCAGTGCGTCGCCCGGGGCGATCGGTGGTTTTGGCGCCAACCAGCATTTGCGCCAGTGCTTCGTGTTCCTCGACGTGCTGTGCATGCAGCAACCGGAAGCCTACCTGGGCAACGCCGGGACCTTCTTTGACGAACACGGCAAGCTGAGCGAGAAAACCCGCCCGTTCCTGCAGAACATCATCGATGCATTCGCCGGCCACGTTGCGCGCACCTTGAAAGCCTGATCATCTGTACCGTCTTTCGGTGAAAGGGCCTGCGCGCGACGCCGCGTGCCGGCCCCTCGCACCCACCGCGCAAGGTCGTCGCGCCTTCGTCAGTCAATCCTGAATTTCCTTGCCCGTGTACAGCGTTATGTACCGCAATCGCGGTGGATTTCTTCCCTACGCTCCCAGCCTTTCCTGCCCATGCCCGGCCAATGCCGGCCGTGGGCGCTTGTGCTCAAGGAGCTGTCATGTCCACCGTTACCACCACGTACTTCAACAGCGCGTCATTGCGACGGCGCTTCCTCGAAGAACTCGATCGCGCCGTCACTGCCGATCTTCTCGTGTCATCCGAACAGACTTGGCTGAAACGCGCAGCAGGCGCGCCGGCAACCGATGATGCCGATCCGGTCCGAGTGGATCGGCTGCTGCTCAATGACGGCCTGCCCAACTCGCTGGAGCTCAGCGCGGCGTTGATGTTCAGCCATGGCCAGACCGCCGATCCGCGTGTGTTTCTGTTTACCCTGGCGTCCGGTGTTGAAGCGTTCGAGGATCGCGCACAGCTTTTGGCAACGCTGCTCAGGCGATTTGCCAACGATGATCCATTGGCCTCGTTCGAATACGAAAAAATCGACGGCGATGCTTTCCAGGCGCAAATGGAGGCCATCGTTGAGTACCAGGCCCATTCAGTCAGGCAGTTCACCGACCAGTTGAAGCTGATCCCGGACGTGATCGGCGCGGTCAATTCGTCCCTGGCCCTGCAGCTGCGCCGGCTGTTGCCGGATCAGCGGATGGATCCGGCGACGCACCTCATGCGCCTGGTGCAGCCAGCTTCCAGTGCCGAAGAAGAACTCGTGTTCAGGACCCAGACGCTGGTTCAAACGGCGTATGAAGCCATGTGCCGTGCCGAGCTGGACCCCGGCGTGACGATGCAGTACCTGGATGCGCAGGGGCGAGTGGCGAGCGACAGCGATGCGGTGTTATTCGCTCAGGCGATACGCGAGACGATTCCTGCGGTGCCTGCCCGATTCGCCCAGTTGCTGAGCGATTATTGGGGGCAGCGACACGCAGCGGGTTCGTGCCGTGACATGGCCATGCAAATCTACGCCACGAGCTTGTGCCATGAGCTCTACCGTTATGGCCACGAGGCGAATCTCACTCGGCGGGAGCAAGCGTTGTTGCGGCCGTTGCTCGTGGCCGGGCCGCGCTTTACCGCATCAGACGCCGAGTTCCACTGCAGTCGTCTCGCGCTGCATGTGCCGGGCGCCCCTGCAAAGCCGCTGGCCGGCACCCTGGTCTTCGATGTCAGCCCGGCAGCGTTGCCGTTGCTGTGGTTTACGCCGGAGCACGGCCTGCGCCGATTTGCCAATCTGACGGCGCTGAGTGCCTTTTGCTCAACCCCGGAAGGACGCGAGATGCTCCGCCCGACACTGGCGCTGGCCGATCAGGCCCTTTTGCTGCGCGAAGACGCCTTGTCCCTTTCGATGCAACGCATCAGCGGGCCCCTGCTCGGCGAACGGATTGATTCCATCCTTGCGCTGCAGGCGCGCAATCTGCAGTTCGTCACGGGGTTGTCGACCGAGTCGGAAAGGGTCTCGGCGATGTACGACGACGCGCTGGACGTGCGCCAACTGATCGACCCTCGTCAACTGCACTTCAGCGCCGGACGCTGGCGCCGCGAGCAGCCGATGGACTTCGCCGCCGTCTGGTGTAGCAGCGCCAACGATGACTTGGTGGTGGCCGTCACGGAGCCAGACAGCATTGGCAGTCAACTGTCAGCGTCCGACCCTTCCCAGCCGATCGAGCTGCAGCCGACGCCGCCTTCCTGGCTGGAGCGAACCCAAGTGTTCGATGCCAATGCGGCGCATCTTCGTGAGCTGGACAACGTCCTTGCCGGCTACGCCGAGCAGGCGCTGCAACGTTATCTGTGCGTGGCGTCGGCCCGGGGATTGCGCGCGAGCGAGGTGCGGGTGCGCTGGCTGGAGTCGCTGCCGCTGGGCTCCTCCGATGTCGAACCAGACTCCGTCGCCATCAGTGAGACCTTGAGTGCCACGTCGATGGATCTGGTGGCGCTGTTGCTGGAACGCGTCAGCGGACACCGTTGCGATCCGCTCGAATCGTCGGCGCAGGTGCTGCTCACCGCCCAGGCCGCGGGGGCACACCTGGATATCGAGCTCATCCGCTTCATGCTCAAGCGCGTGGCGGCGGATTTCATCGAACGTTATCTCGACCACTTCAGGCGCTTGCGCACGGGCCTTGCGCGTCTGGGCGACAGGCAGCTGCAACCGGTTGCCATGGCGCTGGTCCTCAGGGAAGACACGTTGCGGCTCGATCTGGCACTGCGCCAGCGAATGGAGCAGGTGACAAGCGCGTCGGCGAGCATGGTCATGCAAGTGCTGAACGCGCCGGTCCGCGCGCAGCGGACCGAGCCGGGGGCGCCGACCACTGAAGTGTTTGCGGTGTCGCTGGTCTACGGCCCACAGCCGGGGGCCACCCTCAGTGATTCAATGGCCCTCTGGCAACCCCTGGCCCTCGATGCGGGCGTGATGTTCTGGAGCAGCCAGCTGGGCTGGGAGTATTTCGTCTCCAAGCAGGCGTTGAGCGACAAAATAGGCAGTCGCTTGCGTGGCGCTCATAGCGAGCGTTGGCTTGCGCTTTTGGGGGAACGCGACCGTGTGCTGCTGCGCAACCACCTGCAAGCGCACCCTGCGGGTCCGATTCGTATTCATTTCAGTCATCGCGCCGGCCACGCGATCGAGGCATTGCAGCAAAGCGTGTTTGACCGCCAGTCACAGAACCTCCAGCAGATGTGCGCCCGCGCCCGGCGTTGTCGCTTTGAAGCCGGGCTGTTCACGCGCCTTGCCCGGGCCACCGAGCTGGACACGCAATTGATCGAGATGCTCGATGCGCTGTCGGTGCGGATCGATAACACGCTCTTTCAAGAGCTGCTGCCGGACTGGCTGAAGGCGGCATCGCCCGGCGACCTTCGAGCGTATAACGCGATATGGCGTCGTTTCTTTCTGGCCAGCGACGGCGAGGAAGACTTTCTCTTCGAGATCCCGACGCTCTCGGATTACGCACGCGACCGGCTGCTCGAACAGATGCGCAAGGATTTTCCCGAGCATGTCCTGCACCCCGACGAGATCACCGTCACCCAGCGCCGCTACGTTGCGGCGCCCACCGGCGTTGGCCAGATCCCGTCAGGGATTCCGGCCGCCACCCTCGTGCACAGTGAGACGCTGACCGATTACGCGATCAATCGCTTTTCCGACATCCCGGACGGTGTATTGAGCATCAATGACGCCGACGACCCAGAGGCAGCCCGCCTGATCACGCCCGATTACCTGCGCAGCACGGTGCGAAAGCTGGACGTCGGCACAGGATTCAGGACGCTGCTGCGTCAGACGTTGAACCCCGCGGATGCCAAATGGGTGAGGCGCAACAAGCTGTTTATCGACCAGCTGCCACCGATGATGCAGGCGGTGGCGATGCAGCAGAAGCTTGAAGGACAGCTGAGCGCCGAAGCCTACGCGTTCATCTCGCGTGTGGTTGAGATGCCTGACGGGATCGCCCGTGAACCGGTCAACGGGGTGCGCGTCATTATCAGTGCGTTGCGGCTGGTCGCCGACGCAGGCATGACGCCCGACATCCTCAAGGGCATTTATCTGATCTGCGCCGAGGCGGGCGCCAGCGGTCCGGTTATCCTGCACGCCGTGTTCCACCGCGATTTTGTCTTCCGCGAGTACACCAGCCTGTCGGCGCTGGAGGCCGATATCCGCAGTGATGCGAGCCTGCAAGCGTTGTTGCTGCAGCGAGTGGACCCGGAAGTTCGCAAGCGGTATGAACACGGCGGCTTCATTGAGCCTCACCTGCCGTTCTTTGCGCAGGGGTTCGGGGATGTGCCGACACATACACCGGGTCCGGTCACGGTGTCACTGGCTGAGGAAAACGGCAACTCGCTGCAGTTCATGTTCACCGACACCATGAGCCTGCTGGTGGACATCGGTGAGTCCGACACGGTCACGAATCAGGAGGCTGATCACGCGTCGCGCCAGTTTCTGGCGTCCCTTGGCCTTGAGCAGGTACTGAGTGTCATGCCCGGCAAGCTTGGCACGATGATCGCGCTGTGGCAGAGCCATACGTTGTTTCGTGCGTCAGCCGCGTCGGCTTCCGGGCGTCACTGGGGGGAAGCCCTCTCCGAATTTTCTGCCGCCCTGGGCGTCATGATGACGGCCCGGGACCAGGCTGAAAAAGACGAGTTGATCAGCGCCGATCTGGTGGAGGGCGAGGAGGTGCCTGCGCCGGTGTTCTTCTGGGGAGGCGCCACGCTCACAGGCGAGCAGCTGACCCGTCTGCATGCGCTGGAGGCCCGGAACGTCTCGCTCAAGGACTTGCGCCGGGACGACCTGCTGAGTCTGTTCATGAACACGGAAAACGGCAGGGCGTATGCGGCTGTTTCCGGGCGGGTCTATGAAGTGCGCCGTCAGGCCGAGAGTGGCCGCTGGATGATTATCGGCCCCGACCGATCGCCCGGCCCGTGCCTGAAGCTGGACGACAGGCAGCGCTGGCAGCTGGATATCGAGTCCGGTCTGAAGGGCGGAGGCGGGGCCATGACCAAGCTGCGGAGCCACGCTGCCGATGTCAGTGCTGACGACGTGCTGCTTATCGAGGCCAGCGGCATGGCCGACATACGCACCTTCTATCGGGAGCGCGCCCAGCGTATCGGTGAAGCCCATCTGCAGGCCAAAAGGTACCTCGAAAATGCGCTGGACAACCTCAACGTGCATGCCCCCGGCACGCCGCTGGATCCGAGGGTTACGCAGATCATTGGCGACTTTTTCGGGGTCAGTGAGCCCGGTCAAGAGCTGCTGGTCGACACCGAACGCGCGGTCAAGGCGCTGTTTGATGAAGTGATGGATGCGTCGCTGTCACCCTATTCTTCGCCACGGTTTGTGGTGGGCACCAACCGCCCGGGGCGGGAGGGCACCATGGGCTTCGTCATTAAACGAGACCCGAAAAAGCGCGTGTTTCTGACCGACCGGTATTTTGATGCGCCGCCGTTTCCACTGAAGCCTGAGGCGGCGAACGAAGGGTTCGATTGCCCGGCCCATTACCGCGCGGCCACCTTGATCCATGAACTCTCGCATCTGGTGCTCGATACCCACGACATCGCCTACCTGGAAAGCACGGCGCCGTATCCTGACCTGCTGCTGGAAAACAATGCCAACAACATCAAGCTGAGGGGAGACATCGAACGCATCCAATCGTCTGGGTTGTCGCATCTGAGCGTGAAGAAGGACCTGTTTCTGCAATTCACGGACGGGGAGTGGCGCGATTTCGATGAGGAGGAGAGTTTCGAACACGACGCGATCCTGAAGCTCACCAAGTACAAGACCCTGGACGATGCCCGTGATGTGTTTATGAGCGATGCCCAGAAACGCAGCCGGGTTATTCTGGCCAACGCCGATTCGGTAACCCTGCTGGTGCTGCGGCTGGGGCGCCGCAGCTTTGTCGTGCCGAGCCCTTCGCCGGGCGGCCGCTGAGTGACAGACGCCGAGCCTGCAGGCTCGGCGTCTGCCCTTGATGGGCAGGCGCCGGTGTCGGCGAGCCGGCACGTACCTTACAGCGAGTAGTGGCGCAGCTCGCGGGCGATCAGCAGGCGCTGGATTTCGCTGGAGCCTTCGTAGATCTGGGTGATCCGCGCGTCCCGGTAGTATCGCTCCACCGGGTAATCTTCAAGATAGCCGTAGCCGCCGTGAATCTGCACCGCCTTGGAACAGACCCATTCGGCCATTTCCGAGGCGAACAGCTTGGCCTGGGACGCTTCCGACAGACAGGGTTTGCCCGCCGTTCTCAAGCGCGCGGCGTGCAGGACCAGCAGCCGTGAGGCGTTGATGCGGGTGTGCATGTCGGCCAGCAGATTGGCAACGCTCTGGTGCTCGATGATCGGCTTGTCGAACTGCACCCGCTCACGGGCGTAGCCCAGTGCCGCCTCGAATGCCGCACGGGCGATGCCCAGGGCCTGGGCGGCAATGCCGATGCGTCCGCCTTCCAGGTTTGAAAGGGCAATGGACAGTCCCTTGCCGCGTTCACCCAAGAGGTTTTCCGCCGGAATCCGGCAATCGCTCAGGGTCACGGCGCAGGTGTCGGATGCACGGATACCCATCTTGTGTTCCATGCGGTCGACGCAGTAGCCGGGGTTGTCGGTGGGCACCAGAAACGCTGACAGGCCGCGCTTGCCCAGCTCCGGGTCGGTCACCGCGAAGACGATCGCCATCTGTGCGCGCTTGCCGTTGCTGACGAACTGCTTGGCGCCGTTGAGCACCCACTCGCCGTCTTTCAATTCGGCACGGGTGCGCAGGTTGTGGGCTTCGGAGCCGGCCTGGGGTTCGGTCAGGCAGAAGCAGCCGATGGCCTGGCCGCTGGCGAGTTTTTCCAGCCACTGTTGTTTCTGGGCGTTGCTGCCGTAATTGAGCACCGGCCCGCAGCCCACCGAGCTGTGCACGCTCATGAGGGTACCGGTGGCGCCGTCGGCGGCAGAGATTTCTTCGACCGCCAGCGCATAGGCGACGTAGTCGATGTAGCTGCCGCCCCATTCCTCGGGGACGATCATGCCGAGCAGGCCCAATTCGCCCATCTTTGCTACGAGCGCGTCGTCGATCCAGCCGGCCTTTTCCCAGGCCTGGGCATGGGGCGCGATTTCATTGCGCGCGAAGTCCCGCGCCATGTCGCGGATCATCACTTGTTCTTCGGTCAGTTCAAGATCTTGCATAGGTCACGCCTCATGACCGCTGAAGAAGCTTGCCACGTGCTCGGCATTCAAGGCCTGCACGCTGGAGGGGCTCCATTGCGGTTTCTTGTCTTTGTCGACGATCAAGGCGCGCACGCCTTCGATCAGGTCACCGCGTTCAAACCACTGGAGGTCCAGATGCAGCTCCAGGGCGAAGCAACGCTCAAGCGGCATATGCCGGCCGCGGCGCAGCAGCTCCAGAGTGACCGCCATCGCCAGGGGTGAACGGGTCTGCATCAGGTTGGCAGTGTCGACGGCCCAGGCATGGGTGTCGTGGACGGTCACCTCCAGCAGTTGTTCGATGATGCTCGGGATGTCCGGCAGCGCGAAGAAATGATCAATGGCCGGCCGCAGCTTCGCCAGCGGCGGCGCAGGCAAGTGCTGCACGCCGAGTTTCGCCAGCGCGCCCTGTACATCCTTGAGCGGGGTCAGGCTCCACTTCAGGTTATCCAGCTGCAGATCGAGGTCTTCAAGGCGCTGGCTGTTGAGGTACCAGTTCGCCAGCCCGCAATACAGCGCATCGGCGGCCTGGATCTGCACGCCGGTGACGCCGAGGTAAATCCCCAGCTCGCCCGGTATCCGGGGCAGAAAGTAGCTGCCGCCTACGTCAGGGAAATAACCGATCGCCACTTCCGGCATTGCCAGACGGCTGCGTTCGGTGACCACGCGCAGGTCCGCCCCCTGGGCCAGCCCCATGCCACCGCCCAGCACGAAGCCGTCCATCAGGGCAATCACGGGTTTGCGGTAATGATGAAGGGTGAGGTCCAGCGCGTATTCTTCGACGAAGAAGTCCACGTGCTCGTTTCGACCGGTTTTGAAGCTGTCGTACAGCGAGCGGATGTCGCCGCCGGCGCAGAACGCCTTTTCGCCTGATCCGCGCAGGACCACGGCGTAAACGTTGTCATCCTTCGCCCAGGCGTCCAGCTGAAACTGCAGCTGCCGCACCATGTGCAGGTCGATGGCGTTCAAGCCCTGGGGGCGGTTGAGGGTGATGTGACCGATATGATTGCGTACGTCGGACAGAACGCTCTCGCAGGCTGATTGCTCGCCCGCGTATTCGGCAGGTAGTACCTGAGCCGTCATCGCTGAATCCCTGTTGATTTTTGTTGTACTCAATTCCCGGCTGAACAGCCGGGATCCGTGAGGGTTCTGATGGATGCTACCAGCGCCATTTTGCAAATGACAATGAAGATTCCTGCGGGGCCGGGCGCATGACTCCAGTCACGCCTGCAGGCTGAACAGGGCCATTTCCGGCGCCTCGCTGATCCAGCATTCGCTGACGGTCCACCCTGCACGGGCGGCCAGTTCGGTGAACGATTCAACCGTAAACTTGTGGGAGTTCTCGGTGTGCAGTCGTTCCCCGGCGGCGAAGCGGAAGGTGTGCCCGGCGACGGTGACGCTCTGCTGCTTGCGGCTGACCAGGTGCATTTCCATGCAGGCCTGGTCGGCGTTCCACACCGCCAGATGATCGAAGGCGGACACATCGAAGTCGGCGTTCAGCTCGCGATTGATGCGGGTCAGCAGGTTCTTGTTGAACTGCGCGGTCACGCCCTCGGCGTCATCGTAAGCCGCAACCAGTGTCTGCTCATCCTTGACCATATCGACACCGACGATGAAATGCGCGTTTTCCCCCAGCACCTCATGGGCGCTGTGGAGGAAATCCACGGCCTGCTCGTGGGTGAAGTTGCCGATGGTGGAGCCCGGGAAGAAGCCCACGCGGGTGTGGCCGTCGGCTTCTTCAGGCAGGGTGAGCACCCGGGTAAAGTCATCGACTTGCGGGGCAACGATCAGCGCAGGGTAGCGCTGGCGCAGTGACCGCGCGGCCTTGTTGAGCGCCGTTGCGCTGATGTCGATCGGCACGTAAACGGCGATGTGCGGCGCGGCATCGAGCACCAGGCGCGTCTTCTCGCTGGCGCCGCTACCGAACTCCACCAGCGCTGCGCCGGAGGGAATGGTCGCGGCAATCTGCGCGGCGATGCCTTTCAGCAGCCCGGTTTCGGCGCGGGTCGGGTAATACTCGGGGGTTTCGCAGATGGCTTCGAACAGGTCGGAACCCGCTGCGTCGTAGAAATACTTGGGAGACAGGGTTTTCACCGCAGCGCCAAGACCGGCCACCACGTCGCGGGCGAATTCGCTGTCGTTCGGGTCCACGACGCCGGGCTGACGGCTGTCACGGGCCAGACGCAGGCCGGAGACCATCCAGCGCTTGTCGGCGTGGAAGAAGTTGCGGTAGGTCAGGCGGCAATGATCGGGCGACGTGACGCTGGCGCCGCCGCGCAGGACCATCTGATTGACCATGAATTTCCCGTTGTACTCACCGACCGCGCCCACTGAGGGCTTGAAGCCTGGGTAGGCGCTGTAGGCGCTTTGCGTCCACTGCCAGGCGACGTCGTCCACCTGCTCGAGCAAGCCGGCGCGGGCGGCGGCTTCCCATTCAGCTTCGGTGGGCAGGCGCGCGTCGGCCCAGAGGGCGAATGCGGCGGCTTCGTAATAACTGATGTGGGTCACCGGCGCAGACGGGTCGATCGACTCAAGGCCGCGCAGGCTCATGCGCTTCCAGCCGTTCTCGTCGTGCTGCCAGTACATGGGCGAGTTCCAGCCGTTTTCCTGCACCAGGCTCCAGCCCTCGGACAGCCACAGGGCGGCAGTGTGGTAGCCGCCGTCGGCAATAAAACTCAGCCACTCGCCGTTTGTCACCAGCCGGTCGCTGATCTCAAAGGACTGCAAATACGTGGTGTGGCGCGGGCCTTCGTTGTCGAAAGAAAAACCGTCGCCGTCGTGGCCGATTTCGGTCAGGCCGGCGCTCAGCGGCTTGAAGTGACCGCGACGCCCCGATGGGTCTTTCGGCCAGCGCGGGCTGTAGGCGGGTTTCAGGGACGACAGGCTGAACAGATGAAGAATGTCCATCAGCAGCAGCTCCTGATGCTGCTCCTCGTGGGCAAGACCCAGCTCGATCAGGCTGGTCATCTCGTCGCTGAGCGGCGTCATCAACAGCGTCGTCATGTTTTCGTCGACGTGCCTGCGGTAGGCCAGCACCTGGTCGACGCTTGGCCGGGTCATCAACCCGCGTTGGGGGCGGGGATGACGCGGGCCGACCGCTTCGTAATAGGAATTGAACAGGTAACCGAATGTCGGATCGAAGGCTTCGTAACCCGGCAGGTTCGGCGCCAGCAGAAAGGTTTCGAAAAACCACGTGGTGTGCGCCATGTGCCACTTGGCCGGGCTGGCGTCGGGCATCGACTGCACCACCATGTCCTCGGCGCTCAGTGGCTCGACCAGGAATTCGGTACGTTCCCGCACACTTTGAAAGCGCTGGCACAGGGTGTGGGTAGCGGATGTTTCACGAAGCTGGCGTAGTTGGCGCGTCATCAGGTGCTCTCCGGCGTTGCCGATGCCCGGTGGACCCGGTGGAGTGATTCCACGCAGCCAGGCGGTACGGCGATTCAGGGTTTGAGGCTCGTGGGGCCCGGAATGTTCAACCGAAATATCCAAACGAAGGATGGCCACTGCCCACGCATACGTCGATGCCTTGAGTCATCAGCGTTTGCATGGATTTAACGGCACGCACCGAGTGTAGTCACAGCGTGGGTTGATTCGCGCAGTCGGTGACCGATGGCCAATGAGCGGCCAGTCTGCGTTACCCTGCCGGCCATTCCAGCGCAGTTGCGCTGCCCAAGACGTACGTCTTGTGGGCAAAACCTGAACCTGCGCGGCAACTGGCAGTCAGCACAACAGCACGTTTGTCCGAGAGGGCAGGGGCGTTGCAGGGCATTAGTCAGGTTAAAAGTGAATCACGTCAGATGAATGAACCGGTTTTTGGGGACGCGCATGAATGATCTATCCAGTCTGCTGGTGGCGCTTGATGAAGCGCAGGCCGGGCAGCAGGAAGTGGTGATCGCCACGGTGGTCAAGGTCGAAGGCTCGGCTTACCGGCGCCCCGGCGCGCGGATGATTATTGCGCCGATGGGCGAAGCCACCGGCACTGTCAGCGGCGGATGCCTGGAAAGCGACGTCAGCAAGAAGGCCTGGTGGCTGACCGCCAACGGCAAGCCGTCCATGCGCACGTACAGCACCGGCGAGGACGACGACGAGCTCGAAGATGCCGAACTCAGCTTCGGCCTGGGCTGCAACGGCACGGTGCACATCCTCTTCGAACGGATAGATCCGCAGGCGGCGAGCCTGGTGGTCGACGTGCTGCGTGAGGTCAAGGCCAGCGGCACTGGCGCCGCGCTGGCGACGGTGATCGGTACGCAAAGCGAACGCCACACGGCACTGGGCGAGCGTGTAGCAATCCGTGCATCCGGGCAGGTCCAGAGTGAAATGCGCGAACGCTGGCTGGCGACGGCCGTGGCCGAGGACCTGAAAACGGTGCTCGACGCCCGCCGTTCAGCCACACGTACTTACGACAGCGCCGACGGCGCCGTCGAAGTGCTCCTCGAATACATCGCTGCGCCCCGCCGGCTGGTGGTCTTCGGTGCCGGGCACGACGCGATGCCGCTGGTCAGCATGGCGCGGCTGCAGGGCTGGCACATCACGGTGATCGATGCGCGCTCGCACTTCGCCCGGCCCCAGCGTTTCCCGGACGCCGACCAGGTGCTGTCGACGCCGCTGCAGCCAATGCCTGAATTGCACGCAATGGTCGCCGATGCCGCCGTGGTGGTGATGACCCATAGCCTGACCCAGGACCGTCACTGGCTGGGGCAGGTCCTTGAATCGACGCCGCGCTATATCGGCCAGCTCGGGCCGCGTAGCCGCACCGAGCGTTTGCTCGACGAGCTGCCGGATCAGCTCCGCGACGCCGCGGCACAAGCCAGCCTCCATTACCCGGTTGGCCTTGATCTGGGCGGCGACGCGCCGCACAGCGTGGCGTTGTCGATTCTTTCGGAGATCAATGCGGTGTTCAACGGCCGCAGCGGTGGGATGCTCAAACACAGGCAAGCGAGCATTCACGCAGTGGATGTCACACTGGAGCAGGCGCGCGAACTGAGAATGATCAGCTAGCTTTGACGGGGGCAGCGCTGATAGAGCCCGCCCCATCGCGCTTCAGTGGTATTGCATGGCATTCATCAGGTTCGCTCAATGAACGACAAGTACAGACCCCACGACTGGGCCCCCCACGAGCGACCGACGTTGCCGGGGTCGCCGTCGACGCCCTTGCACGCGACGCCGAAACGCTGGGCCTATGCCATCGTTGGCGTCATCGTGGCGCTGACCGGCGGACTCGGCAATGCGCTGGTGGTCGCCAACCTCCAGTACCTGCAGGGCTCGCTCGGCGCTACCCAGGCCGAAATCGCCTGGTTGCCCGCCGCGTATGTCATGACCAACGTGTCGATGAACCTGCTGCTGGTGAAGTTTCGCCAGCAGTTTGGTTTGCGGGCGTTCACTGAAGTGTTCCTGGTGCTGTACGCCCTGGTGACCTTTGCTCACCTGTTCGTCAACGACATCGAATCAGCGGTTGCCGTTCGAGCGGCCCACGGCATGGTCGGCGCTGCGCTGAGTTCGCTGGGCCTGTATTACATGATCCAGGCCTTCCCGCAGAAGTGGCGGATGAAAGCGCTGGTGCTGGGCCTCGGCACGGCGCAGCTGGCGACGCCGCTGGCGCGACTGGTTTCCGAAGACCTGCTGCAGATTGCCGAGTGGCGCGGGCTTTACCTGTTCGAACTGGGCATGTGCCTGCTGTCCCTGGGCTGCGTGCTGATTCTCAAACTGCCACCCGGTGATCGCTTCAAAGCCTTCGAAAAACTCGACTTCCTGACCTTTGCTTTGCTGGCATCAGGCTTTGCGGCATTGTGCGCGGCGTTGTCCCTGGGGCGGATCGAATGGTGGCTTGAAGAGCCGTGGATCGGCATCGCCCTGGCGTCGTCCATCGTGCTGATCCTCGCCGGACTGTGCATCGAGCACAACCGCACCCGCCCGCTGTTGATTACCCGCTGGCTGGGCAGTGGCCGGATGATCCGCTTCGCCTTCGGCGTGCTGCTGACGCGCATCGTGCTGTCGGAGCAATCCACCGGCGCGGTCGGTTTTCTTCAGGGCCTGAATCAGGGCACCGAGCAGTTGCACACGCTGTACCTGTTCATGCTGCTGGGCAGCGTTGCGGGCCTTGCGGTCAGCGCGCTGACGATCAATCCCCAGCACCTGTTCAAGCCGCTGATCATTTCCCTGGCGTTGATGGCGATCGGCTCGAGCATGGACAGCTTCTCGACCAGCCTCACCCGCGAGCCGCAGATGTATTTCAGCCAGTTTTTGCTGGCGTTCGGCGGCACCTTCTTTCTGGGGCCGACCCTGGTGATGGGCATCAGCGGGGTGATCAGCAACCCGCGCAACATGGTCAGTTTTTCGGTGATGTTCGGGATTACCCAGAACGTCGGCAGCCTGATCGGCTCGGCGTTGCTGGGCACTTTTCAGGTGTGGCGCGAGAAATTCCATTCGGCGCATATCGTCGAGCACGTCACGCTGATCCATGCCCAGGTGCAGTCGCGCCTGCAAAGCGCGAGCGGCGCGTATATGTCCGCCATCGCCGACCCGGCCGCGCGCACCAGCCTGGGCATTCGCTCGCTGGCGACCGCCGCCACCCGCGAAGCCAATACCCTGGCGTACAACGATGTGTTCATGCTGATCGCTGTCATCGCGGTGCTGACCATGATCTGGATCACCAGCCGCGCCACCTGGCTGTGGATCACCACCGAGCCGGTCGCACCCTTTACTCCGGCGACCCCTGCGGCATCTCCTCTCACACCTTCTGGCGCTCAACCTTCATGACAGAACCCGGTAAACCTTCTGGCAACGCTTCCAACAGTTCTGCGGGCGGCTCGGCTCCGTCTCAGGCAACCTCCGCAGCACCTGCACCGGCGGTCATGCCGGCCACCACGCAACCGCGTTCGGCGCGCATACGCCTGGTGTCGTCGATTCTGTTCGGCGGCATTGCGCTGGCGGGTGTGCTGGTGGTGCTCTACGCGTGGCAGTTGCCGCCGTTCAGCAGCCCGATTGAAAGCACCGAGAACGCGCTGATTCGCGGGCAGACCACGCTTATCGGTCCGCAGCTGAGTGGCTACGTCTACGAAGTGCCGGTGCAGGATTTCCAGTGGGTGAAGAAGGGCGACCTGCTGGTGCGCATCGACGACCGGATTTACCAGCAGCATCTCGATCAGGGCATTGCGCAGTTGGGCGTCCAGAAGGCCGCACTGGCCAATAATCTGCAGCAACGGCGCAGCGCCGAGGCCACCATCGCCCAGCGTCAGGCGGCCGTTGCGAATGCTCAAGCGCAGAGTGAAAAAGCCGCTGCCGACCTTCGCCGCGGTCAGGCACTGGTGACCGATGGTTCGGTGTCCAAGAGCGAATTCGACGTGACCCGCGCCGCGGATGCGCAGGCGAAAGCGGCACTGGCCGAAGCCAAGGCAGCGCTGGAGATTTCCCGTCAGGACCTGCAGACGGTGATCGTCAATCGCGGCTCGCTGGAGGCCTCGGTGAAGAACGCCGAGGCCGCCATCGAGCTGGCGCGGATTGATCTGACCAACACGCGCATTACCGCGCCTCGGGACGGTCAGCTGGGGCAGATCGGGGTGCGCCTGGGGGCGTACGTCAATTCCGGCGCGCAGTTGATGGCCCTGGTGCCGCGTCCGCGCTGGATCATCGCCAACATGAAAGAGACCCAGATGGCCAACGTGCGCCTGGGCCAGCCGGTGAGCTTCACCGTCGATGCCCTGGAAAACCTGAAGATGCGCGGTCGGGTGCAGCGCATCTCGCCGGCGGCGGGGTCCGAGTTCAGCCTGCTGCCGGCGGACAACGCCACCGGCAACTTCGTCAAGATCGCCCAGCGCATCCCGGTGCGCATCACCATCGACGACGACCAGCACGACGTGGACCGGCTGCGCCCGGGGATGTCGGTGGTGGTTAGCATCGACACCAGCCAGGACGGCGCCGTACCGCCGGACCCGGTGGATGGGCGGGTGGATTCAGTCGATCCTCGCTGATCCGCAGCAGGTTGACGCAAGCGGCGCCGTCGAATGGACGGTCCGGCCTACACCATGCGCTTGACGGTGTTGTCCTTGCGCACGAAGTGGTGCCAGATCGCCGCAATCACGTGCAGGCCTATGACGTAGTAGAAAATCGTGCCCAGCAAGACGTGGTAATGCTCCAGCGTTTCGGCGGTGTCCTTGGACAGGTCGAACGGCGCGGGAATGCTCAGGGATGTCAAGGGGATCGGCATTGCGCCGCGCTCCAGCAGCACCGTGAACAGACCCAGCAGCGGTTGCGCGAACAGGAACGCATACAGCGCGTAATGGGACAGCGTGGCGGCCAGACGCAATACGCCTTCCAGGGGCGGAGTAATCCCCGGCGGCGTGTGGCGGTGACGCTCGGCGATGCGGAAAAATGCCATGACCAGCACCACGATGCCGACCCAGAAATGCGTTTGCACAACGAAAGTCCGCGCGTCACTGCCACGGGCCAGCTGGGTGCGGCTCAGGATCAGCGCATACGCCAGCACAATCAGGATCGCCATCACCCAGTGAAACCAGCGGGCTTTGTAGCTGTAGCGTTCGGTAGCGGAAGGTTTGCTCACGGTCAGGTCTCTTGGTCTGTTTTTTTGAGTGGCGCAGTGCGGTGACCGCCCCTGCGCTTTCTTAACCCAATGGCTGACGGTCGTCGAGGAGAACGTGCAAGGCGCGCTGCAAGAAAGCCGTCGCTTGTTCCTAGGAGAAACGTGTTGACGACACATGCGCTTACATCTTGGCCACTCATTAATATAAGTAGTATGACTAATTAATTCAGCGATCCCTGGGTGTAACTTTTATTGTGAATCATGACGCATCAATACAATTTTGCACTGGATCTTGTATTGAGCATTAATTTTCATTCGTTTGAGTTACTTCGAAAAAGGGAAGAAATTCTGATAGAGATTCATCTTCATATCAGCGATGAAAAAGTGTGTTTCTTATTCGAATTTGGCATTAGAATCCCGGCCAATTGCATTTGACAGGTTATGGGAATGGATCCATCTTAGAGCCTCGAAGGCTCAGTTTCCTGACTATCAGCTTGAAATAGCTGGCATTTTGCCCGTGTGCAGCCGGGGCCTCGATTTTCGTGAGTTTATCGAACCGGGAAGGGCACCCTCATGGATGTTTCGGGCTTCGTTCAGCGATTAAAAACATATAATTCCGATTCGGAAGTATGGTTCGATTCTTCACCCCTTATATATAAGCAGTGCCAAAGGCGGTTATTACAGACCTACCCGGATATGCAGTCGTCGGTTATTGCGCTGTTGCCTGAAGCATTGGGTTCATCGGCCGCGGGTGTCAGCGGAGCCACTACAAATCCTGCGTTGATGGGGCAGGCGTTGGTGACCCATTCAGCCCACTACCGATCATTCCTCCACACCTTGCCGGCGTCCATGTCTGCGGACATTCGCCTGCGATCGCTTTATGACCAACTGATCATCGACAGCGCGCAGCTGTTGCTACCGCTGTTCCTGCAATCCTGGCATCGAACGGGCTGGCTGTCCGCGCAGATCGAGGGCGGGCACTGGATGAATCAGGACGCGCTGGTGGCCCGCGGGCTCGAACTGGCGGCGCTGGCGCCGAACATCATGATCAAGATCCCGGGCAGCGCCCAGGGCTATCGCGCCATCGAGCAACTGGTCGCCCGGGGCTGCTCGATCAATAACACCTTCTGTTTTAGCGTCTCTCAGCTGGCTGCCTGCCTCAAGGCCATTCAAGCCGGGCGCCAGCGGGCGCTTGCCAACGGTGTGAACACGGAGCGGGCGCGTTACGTGGTGAGCTTCATGATCGGCCGGCTGGGTGCGGAACCGGAATTCGAGCGGCAGGCGCGGGGCCGTCGCCTCCACCTTGGCCAGACGGATAAGCGCTGGGCCGAACTCGCGGTGTACCAAGCGATGCAGGCGCTGATGCGACGGTGCGAGACACCGGCGCAACTGTTGCTGTGCAGTATCAAGGTCGACACCGATGCGCGTGGGCGTGAACATTGCTGGCACCTGCAGCGCACCGGCGCCGACACCACGCTGTACACGTTGACGCCTGAACTCATCGAATTCCTCATACGCCTTCAGCAGGCCGGGCGCAGCATCGCACCGGCGACGGAATGGGTGCAGATTCCCGGCAAAGTGCTGGACCGCCTTCTGGCCATTCCATACTTCAACCAAGCGTACTTCGAGGGCGGCCTGACCTCGGACGAATACGCCCGTTATCCGGCGTTCCTGACTGCGGGCAATGACGCACGCCTGGGCGTGCAGCGTCTGCAGGGCTTCATCGCCGACACGCTTGATCCGCCCGTTTCCACGCCGCCCGTCGCGCGTCACAAAACGACCATGGAGGGCCGTGCATGAACCGAATGATCGGCCTCTGGGCCCATCCCCGCTCGCGGTCGACGATCCTCGAAAGGGTGTTCATCGAGCGCGGTGACTTCGAGGTTTTTCACGAGCCGTTTTCGCACATGGCCTTCGACGAACAGTCCGCCATTCCCCATGGGGACCTCAACTGCGGCATGCCCCGTGACTATGAAGCGATCAAAGCCCTGTTGCGCGACGCCCGCCAGCGCGCTCACGTTTTCCATAAGGATATGGCGTACCACTGCCTCACGCCGCTGAAGGCCGACGCCGAGTTTCTCGCAGAGCAACAGAACGTCTTCATCGTTCGCGACCCGGCCCGGGCGATTGTTTCCCACCACGCCATCTTCCCGCAGATGCCGGCGCACGCCATCGGCCATCAAGCGCTGTACGAAGTCTTCTGCGAGGTCAGGCGGCTGACCGGCAAAACCCCTTGTGTGATCAACGCCGAGGACCTGGCCAGCCATCCGGAAACCACCCTGCGCAGGCTTTGTGACCACCTGCAGCTGGATTTCCTGCCCGAAGCATTGAGCTGGAATGCGAGGTGCCCCGAGCAATGGAAAGCCTGGCGCAGCTGGCACAAGGACGCCGAGAACAGCACCACGATCATGCCGGGCAGCGCCGATTTCGACCCGCGACCGCTGCACGATAATCCCCATCTGACGGCGTATGACCAGCTGCATCGACCTTTCTACGAACGCATGAATCAGTTCACCGAGCAGGGACAGCCATGAAAAAGATCGTGATCACCGGCGCCGCCAACGGCATTGGCAAGGCCACCACCCTGGCCTGCGTCAAGGCGGGCTACTACGTCATCGCAGCGGACAGCGACAGACTGGGCCTGCAGTCGCTTCAGGCAAGCCTGCCCCTGCACCGACTGGAAACCCACCTGGCTGACTTCTCCCAGGCGCACGTGTATCAGTCGTTTATCGGCAACCTGTACGACCTTCACAAACACCGGGCGCTGTATGCCCTGGTCAACAACGCGGGGATCTATCACGGCAAAGGTGTGTACGACTACACCGACGCGGAAGTGGATGAGATCTGGGCCGTCAACCTCAAGTCCCTGGGGTATCTGTCCAAGGACTTCGCACGGCGGGAGTCGGCGGCCGACTACTCGCGCAGCATCGTCAACATCACGTCGGTGGCAGGGGAGGTCGGCAGCATGGATGCGTGGTACGGCGTGACCAAGGCTGGCGTGATCGGCCTTACCAAGGCGAACGCCTGGAATTTCGGCCCCCGGATCAGGGTAAACGCCGTGTCCCCGGGGCTGATTCGCGACACCTCGATCCATGACCGTATTCCCGAGTACCGACGCCGTGAGTACGAGCGACAGGAAATCCTCAAGGAGCCCATTCAGCCGGACGGCGTGGCCGACGTCATTCTGTTTCTGCTGTCGGAACAGAGCCGTCACCTGACCGGAAAAGTCATCGCAGTGGATAACGGCGCCTACCCCCGCTAGCGATCGGAAACACCGTCGTCCCTCACGTATTTCAGGGAGAACACCATGCACCGCAAAAAACTGCTCATCGTTGGCGGCGGCAACCTGTGCCTGCAAGTCCTGCAGATCCTGGGCCCGCGCAACCCGTTCGAATTCCACGTCGCCAGTCGAGACCTCGGAAAGGCCACGCGGATGTGCAACCTGGTCCGACTGGCCGCGCTTCAACAGAACGTCAACATTCAGATTGAAAGCCATCAGATGGACCTGCGCGAAGCCTGCATCAGCCGCAACGCCGAAACGCTGCTCAAGATTCGCCCGGACATCATCCTCAACTGTGCCTCGCTGCAATCCTGGCGGGTGATCACGCAGTTGCCGGCCGAGCGTTTTGCTGCCCTTGATCAGGCGCAGCTCGGGCCCTGGCTGCCGATGCACCTGGCGCCGGCCTACGCACTGATGCGAGCCGTCAAACAGTCCTGCCCGAAAAGTCTGGTGGTCAACGCGGCGTTCCCGGATGCGGTCAACCCGATCCTCTACAAGGTCGGCATGGCGCCCGACGTCGGCATCGGCAACATCGCCAACCTGATCCCGGCCACCCGCAGCGCCATTGCGCATTTGTCCGGCTGCCTGCCAACTCAGGTCTGCGCCAAGCTGGTCGGGCATCACTATTTCAGCCATTGCGTGCCTCGCCATGGCCTGCCGCCGCAACGCATGGAGCCTATCTTCAACCTGACGTACTGGATCGACGGTGAAGAGCGCACCGGCGAGCACGCGCCGGAGGCTATTTTCGATTGCGTCGCCCGTCAATTCAGCCGGCTGGGCGGCGTCGACGGCCAGTACCTCACCGCCATGTCGGCGGTGACGGTGCTGGAAAACCTGTACGCCGAGCATGAGGTGCGGGTGCATGGGCCCGGGCCTCAGGGGTTGCCCGGCGGTTATCCGGTCAAGGTCGGCATGGGCAAAGTCCTGCTCGACCTGCCATACGGCGTGACCCGGGAAGAGGCGATCAGGGTGAATGAGGCGGGGCAGCGGCTCGACGGCATCACGCTGATTCGTGCCGACGGCTCGGCGGTGTTTGGCGAGGTGCAGAGGCAGATCATGCAGCGCGAGCTCAACTTCGCCATGGCCGAGATGCGCGTGTGTGACGCTGCGGCGTGGGCGGAAGAGCTGGGCAGCAAATACCTGGCGTACGCAGTAGGCATTCCCCACACCAACAGCCACCACACAGGAGTCGCCGCCCATGGCGCCGGTCATCGCGCTTCTGCCTGCTGACCGATCGGCAATGGCCGATCACGACTACACCCGCCAGTACGTGGCGGACTTCGTCGAGCGCTGGGACGAACTCATCGACTGGGAAAAGCGCGCAGCCGGCGAGGGGTCTTTTTTCTTCGACCTGCTGCGCCAGGCCGGCGCCTGGCGTGTGCTGGATGCCGCCACCGGCAGCGGCTTTCATGGGGCGCAGTTGCACAAGGCCGGCTTTGACGTCACCGCGTGTGACGGCAGCGCGACCATGGTGGATCGCGCCCGGCGCAACTTCGATCGGCTGGGCGTCGATGTGCCGGTCCACCGTTGCGAGTGGCAAGCGCTGGACGCTCGCGTACTGGGCAGGTTCGACGCGGTGCTGTGCCTCGGCAGTTCGCTTTGCCACCTGTTCGACCGCGACGCGCGCATCGCGGTGTTGAAGCGGTTTCGGCAGATGCTCAAACCCGGCGGAATGCTGCTGATCGATCAGCGCAATTTCGAAGCGATTCTCGCCGGTCGCTTCACGTCTTCAGGGCGCTATTACTACTGCGGCAACTCCGCCAGCATCACCCTCGGCGAACTCGACGAGTCGGTGTGCGAGTTCGTGTATCGCTTTGCCGACGGTGCACAGTATCGGCTGCGGGTGTGCCCGATTCGTCCGCGACACCTGCAGGAAGAGTTGCGAGAGGCCGGGTTCCGTACCGTGTCTGCCTACGGCGATTTCAAGCCGATCTACGACGTCATGAACGTGGATTTCGTCATTCACAAAGCCCACATCTAATGCTGATCCACGCAGGAGTTTGGTCATGAGCACGCGCCATCCTGGGCTGACGCAGCACTACAACCTGGTGCCATACCCGTTCAGCGAGATCACTCCGGCCCCGTCCGCCGTCCGACCGAGGGTCATCTGGTTGACCGGGCTCTCGGCGGCGGGGAAGTCCACCATCGTCGACAGCCTGAACCCGGTGCTGCAGGCGCGCGGGTTAACCACCTGCATTCTGGACGGCGATTCGGTGCGCACCGGCTTGTGCCGCGATCTGAGTTTTTCTGCCGAGGACCGAGAGGAAAATGTGCGGCGGGTGGCGGAAGTGGCCGCGTTGATGGTTGATGCGGGGCTGACGGTGATGGTCGCGTTGATCTCGCCCAGCCGCGCGGCCAGGAAGCTGGCCCGCTCGATCATTGGCAGTGCGCGGTTTGTGGAGGTGTTTGTCGACGTGCCTCTGGCGGTGGCTGAAGCCCGGGACCCGAAGGGGTTTTACCGGCGCGCGCGGGCGGGGGGCATTCCGGGGTTTACCGGGGTGGATTCAGCGTATGAACCGCCGGTGTTTCCGGAGCTGCATATTCGCAGTGATGAAGTGGATGTGGGACGGGCGGTGAAGATGATTGATGACTGGTTGTTGGCGCGGGGGTAGGGCGCTGTGTATCGGCTGTGCACGCTTTCACCGTGCGTGATAGGCCGCAAAATGGCTCATCGCAGCCCCACGGTACGGAAACTGCATAGCGCCCCCTACCGCCAATCCGATGACAGCCCAATGAAGCATTTCTCCTTTATGTCGACCAGGTTAACCGCCTCGGCGCTCAGCAAAGCGCTGATCAGCTTCATTGCCCTGGTTTGTCTATCGTTGATTCTGGCGACAGCCTGGCAGATGAACCAGTCCAAGCGTGAGCGCATCGCCACCGCGCAAATTGCGGTCTTCAACATCGTCCTTGCCGCTGAGCAGCAAGCCCAGGACACCCTGAGACAGGCTGACAACACGCTGCGCGATCTCGTTGAGCGTGTTGAACATGACGGCATCGCAGGTGAGCAGCAAACACGATTAACCAAGCTGATGGCTCAAGCCGTGGTGAACGTGGAAGGGATTCAAGGGCTCTTCATCTACGATGCCCAGGGCAATTGGGTCGCCAACTCCTTCTCCAAAGGCGTCAAGGCTAAAACCAACGACGACCGCGCCTACTTCGTCTATCACCGTGATAACGCTGATGAATCCATCCACATCGGCTCCATTGTGGAGAGCCGGAATACGGGGGACATGGTCATCCCGATCAGTCGGCGTATCACTGCGGCTGACGGCAGTTTTGCAGGTGTTGCCCTGGCAACGGTTCCCGTGGCTTATTTTCAGAAGTTTTTTGAGCGCATGGACGTCGACGACAAGGGCGTCATCTTCCTGGCCCTGAACAATGGCGACTTGCTGGCCCGGCGGCCTACATTAACCGCATTGATGACCACCAACGTGGCCAAGGGCGATATCTTCACGCGCTATCTACCCTATAGCGATAGCGGCACCGCCGTTATCACCTCTGTGGTGGATGGCATCGAGAGGATCTACGCCTATCGGCGCGTGTCCGGATTACCCATCGTCGCCGCGGCTGGCGTCTCTTGCGAATACGTCCTCGCGCCCTGGTGGGCCTATGCGCAACGATCCATCATCCTGACCGGCATGATTATCCTGGCCCTGGTTCTGCTCGGCATCTTGTTGTACCGACAAATCAAGCAGGTGATGACTGCTGAAGGTGAACTGAACATTGCCCGCAACGAGCTGGAGATCATCGCTCAGACCGACAGCTTGACGCACCTGCCCAATCGACGTTGCTTCGACGCTGCCCTGCACCGGGAGTGGGGACGGGCAAGCCGTAATCACTCAACGATCGCCATTATCCTGTTGGATATTGACTGGTTCAAACAATACAACGACAACTACGGCCATCTCCGGGGTGACGACTGCCTGAAGCAGGTCGCGGGGCTGATCGCCAACAGTGTCAAGCGGGCAGGGGATGTCGCGGCACGTTACGGCGGTGAAGAGTTTGTCATGCTGCTGCCCGAAACGGACCTGGCGGGTGCGTTGAGTGTGGCCGAAAAGGTCAAGTCATCCATCACGGACAACTGCATAGAGCACTCAGCCAGCCCGCTGGGCAAACTCACGATCAGCTCGGGCGTGGTGGTGATCGATGCACCCGAGAAAGAGGGCTATACAGCCGCGCTTGAAGAAGCCGATCGACTCCTTTACTTCGCTAAAACCAAGGGTCGCAACCGTGTCGAGGGACGATTGATTCAGGGGGCGTGTGCGGATAATCACCTTGCCGAGGGGTTCCCCGCAACGCTGGTTATTTAAGCGCAGTCCATGGCTGCATCGCTTCACACGATAAGTGCTGCAGGCAGCGATAAAGAAAGAAAACGCATCGACAATTCCTTTCAAATAACAGCCTTTGATGAGCGGAAATCAGCGCACTCAGAGATGTTTTTTGACTTCTTTATCCAGATGCTTATCCGCTTTATGACGTTCCTCGTCGTCATGTTTAACGCCTTTATCCACTTCGCTGGCGTCGTGCTTGACGCCTTTGTCGGCTTCCTTGGCATCGTGTTCTACGCCCTTGTCCAACTCCCGATTGTCGTGACGGGTACCTTTTGCCACGTCGTCTTCGGCGAGGGCCAAAGGAACAACGGACGCAGTCATCAGTGCAGTGATGAGCGCAGACGAAACGAGCTTGTGCATGGTAATACTCCTGAACGAACGTCGAGGTCCTCATGACCCCATCGCTTTTCAGCGTAGACAAAGTTCCGCAACATGGAAGTCGTTTGGCAATGTCACGCCCACGCCCACGCGCACCAGGACAGCCGGGTATGTCACCACCGCCGCGCCCATTGCCTTTTTGTGCTCGCTGTCGATGGGCGTTGTCGTCGGAGGGCTGCTGTCGTGGCAAGTCACGGTCATTGGCCTCGCGCTTGTCTGCGCCGCCCTTGCCGGACTGGCGCTTACCTTTCCCACACCGCCTTCAGCTTCGTTGTCCTCTTCCAGAATAAGCCGAGCCATGTACAAGGAGCGCTTGACGTCGCTGTCGGCCAGTCCCGGCACCCGCCCGCTAATGGCGGCGTACTTTTGCTGGTCGATTGGCGTGTACGTTTTTCTGGGGCTGTATCCGAGCTGGCTGGTGCAGCACGGGCTGTCCTCATTCGGCGTCGATACCGTCGGCTCGGTCATCTTTATTGGCGAGGTCGGCGGACTGTTCGGCGCGATGCTTTCCGCCAGGCTTGCCAGTCGGTTCAACAATCCGTTGCGCCTGTGCGCCGTCGCCTCGATGGCGATCGCGGTGGTGATTCAGGTGATCCCATGGGGCGAGGGCTCGCCGTTTACGCAAGGCGCCGCCTACATGGCTTTCGCGTTCGGCCGAGACCTGATGCTGGCGTTGATCCTGGGCGATGCCATGGGGCTGGTTGAAGCGTCGCGCAGGGGAAGTCTTAACTCATCGCTCAACGCGGTCTACCAAACGCGCGGCACGCTGGGGGGATTGTTGAGTGCCTGGCTCTATGGCTTGTGCACCGGGTACTTTGCGAATGTTGTGGGCGCTTCGCTGGCGTTCGTGGCGTCTGCGGTTTTACTGCACGGTATCTCGGGGGCGAGGATTCGTTCCTGAGGTCGCCACGGGATTGTGTACTGCCATTTGTAGTCGGTGAGCCTGAAGCGGGCGCCGGACGCCCGCCCGCAGTGCTTGCATTGCCCCCACGACTACAAGGCGTTTCAAAGAAGAGCGAAAGCGCGTGATTGCATTGCTCTGTGCGCGGAACCGATCGGCCCTCCAGCGCCACACAAGGGCTACCCACTCACCACGCGAACCTCACAGCGATCGCCCCGTGACAACATCCAACACGCCTGCACCTGTGCAAGCGGCCAAGAGTGGGCTTGGGGCACTGCCAACCGACCTTTCAGTTTGGAGAAAAAACGTGAAATTACCCGGAATCGGCGCCTCGTCGCCCAAGACGCCTGACATCACCCCCCATGCTTCCAAGCCGGACGCCAAACCGACGCCCGACGCGGGCAAACCGACGAATAGCCCCAACGACTCCGGTAACGGCGGCAGCCGCGCCACCGGTAACTTCAGCAACGTGGCCCAAGGTACCGGGGCTCTGGCCAGCGGCGGCGCGGCCATCTATCGGGCTGACCAAAGCACGCAGAATTCCCAATACGCCGCTCAGTCCCCCACAGGCGCGGTCAACTATGGCGGCCCTGCCGGGAGTGGCGCGCCGGCCGCTATGCAAAACCAGTCTCGGGCTGAGCAAAGCCCGGGCCTGAGCAACAGCGGTGAGGCCTCGAAGCCGTCTTCTCCCTTGATGCAGCTGCTTGATAAGTTAATCGGGGCGCTGTTGCAGCCGTTCGGTGGCGGGGCGAGTGCGCATTCCGCCGGCGATTCTGCCCGCAGTCAGACCAAGGATGCCCCTGTGGCCGAGAAGGGCGCTGACAAGAACGGCCTGGCTTCCGCCGCTGGCGAAGTGGGCAAAGCGCTGTGGATGGTCCCCGGCTTGAGTAACGTCATGACGGGGATCGGTGAGTCTGATGGCAGCGCTGGCGGGATGATCAAAGGCGGGGTCGAAGGCGGGGTGCACACCGCCAAAGGCGCGGCCGAAGGCCTGATCGGCGGTGGCGGCAACCCGGCAGCCATGGCGGCTGGCGCCTATGCCGGCGCCTTGTCAGAAACCAAAGCGGCACCCGAAGAGGTGCGCAACGTCGCGGGCATGCTCTAAACGATTCCTGCCGCATGTTTCTTTTGGGGGGCATGTCTGGCAGGGAGCGACGTTCATCTGCACGGGTATGGGGTCCGTTGCGGCGTTCCTGAATCCGGCTACTGCAGATCATCTTTGACACTGGAAACCTTGTGAAAACTGGTCTTTGAGATACGCCGCCAGAGCAGTGACAGCCCAGGGAATTTGTGGCGAGTAAAGTCGAACCAGATTGATCTCGTCGGAGAACGCCCCCTTGAGTTGCCAGTGCTCAAGTAGTTGAACCAGAGAACCTTCCCCCAACGCTGCCTGAGCGCTGATGTCGGGAAGCAGCGCAATGCCCAAGTGAGCCAGAGCCGCTTCACGTAGCGCTTCACTGTTGTTAGTGGCGAATGTTCCTTTAATCGGGCGTGTCCGGCACCTGATCACTATGACGAACAGCCCGGTCGTACCCCTCGGTGGCGTTGGAGCTGATACGGTCGGAAACGTCCAGCTGCAAGCGGACTTCGGGGTATTTTTCGAGAAAGCCAGCCAGCCGTGGCACCCGTTGTTGCCGAGCGAAAGCGACAGGTGCGAAATGAGGTCGACCAGCTTGTTCACGAAAAAAACCAAAAGCCGGAGCGAAGGATGCTCCACTGTCGAAGTGCGCACCTATGTTTAGCAAACTCAGTATTACCCAAAAGCTCTATCTCAGTTTCGCCGGGATCGTGGTGATTCTGGGCATTCGTGTCTTCAGTGCCTATCGTGGTTTTGGTCAGGTCGACAGCGCAATTAACAGCAACGTCCACACGTATCGTGTGTTAAATCAGTCCCAGATGGCCCTTGAACAGTTGATCAATATCGAGACCGGCATGCGCGGCTTCGTGATTACTGGCAAGGACAACTTTCTTGAGCCGCAGATTACCGGTGAAGCCAAGTTTTCCGATGCGTTGGCAACGCTCAAATCATTGACGATTGATAACGCCGAACAACAGAAACGGCTGGCTTCATTGGCGCAGTTACAAAAACGCTGGCTGGACGAAGATGTTCATTCGATCATTGCTCAGCGTCGTCAATGGGCACAAAGCGGCAACTCCGATGATTCGGTTGATCAGCGCATCGACAGTGGCGCGGACAAAGCCAAAATGGATGGCATGCGCGGGATCATTTCAGATATCTCGCAGACGGAAGAAGCCCTGCTGGCACGGCGCACTCAAGAGATGAACGACGCCAAGGATCGCGCGATCACGATCCTGATGGCCGGTGGGCTGATTGCCGCCGTTCTGGCAATCATTCTGGCTTACGCCTTGGGCCGCACGGTCCGTGCCCGCCTGCAGGTGGCTATCGACGCGGCAACCGCAGTCGCCGAGGGCAGACTGGACACGGTGATCGATACCAGTACCAGCGATGAACTGCCGAAGGCGTTTGCTCGTATGCAAGCTCGCCTGCGAGAAATGATCCAGCAGATCAATCAAGCTGCCAGCCAGTTGATCGAGTCCGTGCAGAACATCTCAGGGGCGTCGCAGCAGCTTTCCGGCGCGATGAGCGAACAATACAACGCAGCATCAGCGATGGCGGCCACGGTTGAAGAGCTGACGGTCAGTATCAATCATGTTTCCAATAACGCGGGGGAGGCCGGTGGACTTGCCAGTCGCTCTGGTCAGCAATCGTTGGATGGATCGGTCGTTATCCAGAACACCCTTACCAGCATGAATGGTATCGCCAAGACCGTGCAAGACCTTCTGCGCAGCAGCCATGATCTGAATCAGCTGGCGATCGGGCTCTAGCAGGAAGTGGGTCGGTTCCGTCTGTAGGGCTGTCAGAAATGATGTGTTCTTGAAGATGCGTGCGGAAGGCTTGCCGGTATGCCGGGCAGAAGAACACTGCCCTGGCGTCCCCCGTGAGCTTCCCGGCTGGCCTGTCGGCGGCTAGACAGTCGCGCGGGATCCGGGCGAGGTCCGGCTGGGTGCGCAAACCGATCTTTGCCATGCCGGTTCGAGGTGACTTTTTTCACCCTTAAATACTCACCTTGAACAGGCCGTCCCAGCGAAGACGCTGGGTGCTGCATGAGCGCTAACCCGTGATGGCCTCATATATTTCTCTTTCGATACATAACAGGCTTGCAACTGGATATGTATTGTCCGACACTCTCGCTATCGGCTTCGACAATATACAGGCGCCATTGCGGTGACTATCGAAGGTGCATTGGATTAAGTATTTCTATATAGCCTGGGTCGCGACAACGGTATATAAGAAAAGGTCCAAGTCGGCAGACGGGCGGCATGTATTAATCCCGGCACCCCCGGAAACACTGGGGCAAACGCCCATTAAGTTGCTCAAGAAGTTTCCACTCCCAACGAAATAAAAACCCCTAATCGACTGTTCATAACTTCAGAAGTTTCACACTGAATAATTAAACATTCTTTTTGCCCATCTGTGTTTGCAGTCATCCCTATTAGTGTTAATAATCCCGACTGCTCCGGGAAGCAAGGCAATGCGCCATCTCACAAGAAGTGAATATCAAGTCTGAATTCTGATTAAGTCCCCGGCCCAATAAACTCAATTCTCAGTTCGTTCAAGACGCAATGACGCCTTGAGCAGCGAGTAGGCGCGGAACATCCGTGTGAGGAGGGCATCATCGCTCGTAGTCATTCCGGGATTAAAATCCTGTCGATTTTCGGTACACGTCCGGAAGCCATCAAGATGGCCCCGCTGGTAAAGGCACTGGCTGCAGAGCCGGGTATTCACTCGCAGATCTGCATCACCGGCCAACACCAGAGCATGCTCAAGCAGGTGCTGGAGCTGTTCGATCTGAAAGCCGATTTCACGCTGGATGTGATGACGCCGCACCAGACCCTCAATTCGCTGACAGCCGCGTTGTACGGAGCCATTGATCCGGTGCTGGAAATCACCCGGCCGGACCGTGTGCTGGTGCATGGTGACACCACGTCCGCCATGGTCGCGTCGATGTGCGCCTTCCATCGCCGGATCCCTGTGGGGCATGTCGAAGCCGGTCTTCGCACGGGTGACATCTACAGCCCATGGCCTGAAGAGATGAACCGCCGCTGCATCGATCTGAGTGCCGACATGCTGTTCGCCCCGACCGATGAATCGCGCCGCAATCTGCTGGGCGAGCGCTTGCAAGGGCGTTCCTACGTGACCGGTAACACGGTCATCGATGCCCTGCAGTTGACGGCTCAACGCATTGATCAGAACGCTGAACTGCGTACCCGGCTGGATCAGCAATTCTCCTTCCTGCGCAACGACCGCAAAGTGCTGCTGGTGACCGGCCATCGTCGGGAAAACTTCGGTGACGGCTTCCTGGATATTTGCAAAGCCTTGCGTCAACTGGCCCAGCGCAGTGATATCCAGATCGTCTACCCGGTGCACTTGAACCCGAACGTCTTGGGCCCGGTGACCGAGCATTTAGGCGGACTGGCCAGTGTGCATCTGATCGAGCCGCTGGATTACCTCGCGTTCGTGCGTCTGATGCAGCGCGCCCACGTGATCCTTACCGATTCCGGCGGCGTGCAGGAAGAGGCGCCAAGCCTGGGCAAACCGGTACTGGTCATGCGCGATGTGACCGAACGGCCTGAAGCTGTTGCGGCGGGCACCGTGCGGCTGGTCGGCACTTCTCCGGACTCGATCATCAGCGGCGTCAACGCGCTGTTTGACGACGACCTGCTGTGGCGCCGCGCGTCCCAGGCGGCCAACCCGTACGGTGACGGCAAGGCCAGTTCGCGCATCGTTGATGCCTTGATGGGCCGCCCGGTCAACGACTTCGTGGTCGGCCAGTTGCACGTGCCCAGATACCTCGAGTATGGGCACAGCGCCCCGGCACGGGACGACAACCGCCCGTCGTCCACGTACCAGTAACAAACGCCCGACCCCTCTATTAGCTTGAGATCTGCCTGAATGAAGTCTTCCGTTGCCACCCAAACGGGCGCACTTAGCGCCCTTGTCTGTGGCGTGAGCCTGCTCGCGCTCATGCCCAACTTTGCCCTGGCGGCGGACAGCCCGCTCACCGAGGCGATCAACCGACTCAATGCCGATACGCTGCAACACCGGGAGATTAGCCTGAGGGATCTGGGCATCGACGCCCCCATCGTGCTCGGCTCCACGGATTCGCGCCGCGAACTGTACCTGCCGGTTCCGGCGGGTGTGCCGTTGTCCGATGCGTCGCTGAACTTCGATGCCAGCTACCTGAATGGGGAGGGCGGTCGCAACACCCTGCTGTTGTCCCTGGATGGCTATCCGGTACGGGCCGAAGGCCTCAGCGAAGCGCAAGGCAATGCCAGCTCCACGCTCGGCGTGGACAAGGCCGCTCGCAACAGCGGTTCGGTACGCCTGGGCGTGGCCTGGTCGTCGATCGTTTCTCGCGTGCTGTGTGAAGACGAACGCGCGATTGGCAACGTGTTGCGCATCGAACCCGACACCCGCCTCAATTACAGCTACGACGCCAACCTGTTGCAGGACGTCGGCGCTGCCTGGACCGCATTGCCGGCCAAGCCGGGCATCATGGTCGCGCCGGGCAGCCTGGCAGTCGGCACGTACGACGCCGCCTGGCGCCTGGGCGTTGCGCTGGAACGGGTCGGCAAACATGCGCGCATCCTGTCTTTCCCTGCCGTGCAGGACAGCGTTGACCTGAGCGCACTGCGCATTCCGGCCGAACTGCAGAGCATTCCGGCCTTCGCCAGCCTCAACGGCAAGGGCCCGCATGCCCTGGCCAACCCGGCGGAAATCGGTGCATTGCTGATGCTCGGCCAGACCCCTGACGTGCAGGCCGACCTGGCGATCAACGACCCGCAATTGCTCAAGGCGATCAACGAATCCCTGGACGCCTTGCAAAGCCAGATTCAAGGTGTGGACGCCACAGCTGCCAGCGCGTTCACGCAATGGCGCGAGCGTCACGTGAACGCCGGTTTGGCCGCCAAGGGCACGGATAACGTCCGTCTGGCATTGCTCGGCACCCGTCCGGTGCTGATGATCGCCCCTGAATCGACCGGCAAGGCCATGGCCCTGTTCAGCAGCGCCTGGAACAAACTGGCCCGCAGTCGCACGCTGACCGTCAGCGAAGCGCAGATGCCATTGAGTGCCGACGGCCGTGTGGCCCTGACCAATCTGGGCGGCAACCCCGGCACCATCGACGTGCTCGCCAAGTCCGACTGGAGCGCCTCCTTCCCTCTGGGCAGCGTGGCCTACGACGGTCGCCTGCCGGTCAAGGCCGTGATGGATGTGTCCGCCGCCCCTGGCGCTTCGGACACCGCTCCTGTGGCGTCACTGTTCCTCAACGATTACCTGATCGGCGCGCAACAGTTGCTTGCCAACGGTGAGAAACAGCGCATCGAAGCGCGTATCCCGAGCTACGCCCTGGGTTCCAAGAACGTCCTGCGTGTCTCGTTCCAGCGTCAGCCCGTCAGTGATCGCTGCCTGGAAACGCCGCAAGCGTTCCCGGTTTCCGTATTGCCGACCAGCCACATCGTGCTCGACAAAATTTCACTGGATGACGGTTTCTCCGGCATGGCCGCCCGTTACGCCACGAACACGCAGATCCTCGTGCCCCAGGCTTACCTGGATCACCCGGCCAGCAGCTTGCCGCAGGTGATCTCGGTGGCTGACGGTGCGGGCGTTTCGCCGCTGCGCGCTGAACTCAAAGTCAGCAGCGATCCTAAAGCCACGGTCACGCCGGACAAAGACTTCCTGGCCTTCGAGCTGCCGCTCAAGGACAGCAAGGAATCGGTTCGCGTCGATGACCAGGGTCGCCTGCGCATCAACCACCAGGATCAGCCGCTGCTGGACCTGTCGCCGCTCAACCACCTGGCGTCATTGCAGGCCGTGGATGCCGGTGGCCAGCACGGTCTGGTCTATCGCGTCCTGGGCAGCGATGCCCCGGTATTCGCCAAGCCCGTGCTGTTGACCCGCGGCGACGTGTCAATCCTGGGCGACAACGGTGTCGTGAACACCTTCGACAGCAAGGATCCGAGCGGTAGCCAGTTCATCGACAAAGAGGAGCCCAAGGGCCTGGACGCCTGGCGCACGCCTTCGCTGTTGTGGCTGATTCCCGGCGGCATCCTGTTGGTGCTTATCCTGATGTTGGCTGGCCGTAGCGCCCGTCGCAATCGCCAGTAACGGAACCCTTCGATGACGTCGCTTTATTGGCCCTACTGGCTGGCTCATTACTACAGCTTCCTGGAAGTCGCGACCATTGTGGTCGCGGTGCTGATCCTGATTTCCAGCCTGGACGATCTGTTCATTGACTTGTGGTACTGGTCTCGCCGCCTGTTTCGCAAGTTCACCGTGGACCGCAAATACCGGCCACTGACCGCCCAGCAATTGCTGGACCGGGATGAGCAGCCACTGGCGATCATGGTTCCGGCCTGGCTGGAATACGACGTCATCGCGCCGATGATCGAGAACATGGTGTCGACCCTGGACTACCAGAACTACGTGGTCTTCGTCGGCACTTACATCAACGACCAGCGCACCATCGATGAGGTGGAGCGCATGCGTCGGCGTTACAAGCAATTGCACCGTGTGGAAGTCCCCCATGCCGGGCCGACCTGCAAGGCTGACTGCCTGAACTGGGTGATTCAGGCGATTTTCCTGCATGAACAAACCCACGGCATGACTTTCGCCGGTGTCGTGCTGCACGACAGCGAAGACGTGCTGCATCCGCTGGAACTGCGCCTGTTCAACTACCTGTTGCCACGCAAGGACATGATCCAGCTGCCGGTCGTTTCCCTGGAACGCAACTGGTACGAATGGGTGGCCGGTACGTACATGGATGAGTTTGCCGAATGGCATGGCAAGGACTTGGTGGTCCGCGAAAGCATGACCGATACCGTTCCCTCGGCCGGCGTCGGCACCTGCTTCTCGCACCGGGCCCTGAGAGTGCTGGCCGGGGAAACCCAGAACCAGCCGTTCAACACCGACAGCCTCACCGAGGACTACGACGTTGGCGCACGCCTGGCCAAGGTCGGCATGAACGCCATCTTCGTGCGCTTCCCGGTGGAATTCCGGGTGCTGCGCAAATCGTGGTTCCGCAAACCCTACGAATCAACCCTGAAGATGCCGCTGTGCGTACGCGAATTCTTCCCGGACACCTTCCGCACGGCGTTCCGCCAGAAAGCGCGCTGGACCCTGGGCATCGGCCTGCAAGGCTGGGAGCAGATGGGCTGGAACGGCTCGCTGGCCAACCGTTACCTGCTGTTTCGCGACCGCAAGGGCGTGGTCACAGCGTTTGTCAGCATCCTGGCCTACGTGATCCTGGTGCAACTGGTGGCGCTGATTATCCTGCGCCAGAGCGGGCTGTGGAACGTGAGCTTCCCGACGCCGTTCGAATCCAACGGCTGGATCAAGTACCTGCTGATTGCCAACGGCCTGGCCCTGGGCTGGCGCATCCTGCACCGCTGCTACTTCACCACGGTGCTGTACGGCTGGCAGCACGGCTTGCTGTCGCTCCCGCGCATGGTGGTGGGCAACTTCGTCAACTTCATGGCCGCCTCCCGGGCGTGGCGCATGTTTCTGGTGGGCAAGGTGCTCAACCGCAAGCTGGTCTGGGACAAGACCATGCACGACTTCCCGTCCACCGACCTGGTCGCTGCCGCACCGCGCAAACTGGGCAGCGTGTTGTTGTCCTGGCAGGCCATCAACGACAGCAATCTGCAAACCGCACTGGACGAACAACAAACCCGCCACATGCCACTGGGCCGCATTTTGCTCAGCCACGGCTGGCTGGATGACGAAACCCTGGCGGAAGCCATCGCGTTTCAGAACGATCTGCCGCGGGTGTTCGATGTGGCCCACAAAGCCAATCCATCGCTGCTGGCCGACGAGTTCGCCCTGCGCTGGCGTGTTGTGCCACTGGGGACCAACGAGGAGGGCCGCGGGCAGATCGCCGTCGCCAGCCCGCTGTCTGCTGAAGGCCTGCAACAGATCAGCGATGAGCTGGGCAGCGAGCCGGTGCAGCTGATTGCCCGTGAAAGCGAGATCGTCGCGCAACTGCGAAACGTCTATGCGCTCGACGGCCAACCGGTGCCCAACGCCCGCGCACCGATGCTGGGCGACCTGTTGATCGAAATGGGGCTGCTGGATCGCGACGTGTTCAACCGCACCATGCTCAATTACCGCCCGCAGCACCACGGGCGCATCGGCGACTATCTCGTCGACAGCGGCGTGCTGCCTCGGACCACCATCGAACAGGCCGTGGCCCGTCAGCACAGTCATTACCCAACGGAGCTCCCGGCATGAACCGCCCTTTCCTGACGCTCATGGCCACGGGGCTGACCCTTTTGCCTGCGCTGGTGCATGGCGAAATTCTGCCGCTGCCGTTGACCGGTCCCGCGTATCAGGCGGCCAATGAGGCCTACAGCGCCTACGATCGCAAGGACTACGACCTGGCCATCGCCAAAGCGCGCGAAGCCTTGCGTCAGCGCGCCGATGTCACCCGTCTGAACCGGCTGATCGTGCAGGCGCAACGAGACAAGGAACAACGCGACAACCCCAAGCGCTACCCGCAGTCGCCTTCGCGCCCGGCCCCCGGTTTCAGCGCGGCGGCCCAAGCGTTCAAGGCCTACGATCGCGAAAACTTCGGCGTCGCCGCGCAGGCCGCTCGCAAAGCGATCGCCCAGGCACCCAGGCGCATGGATTACCGCCTGCTGCTGATCGAGTCCCTGCAACGCCAACAGCATCTGGAGGAAGCCAATCAGGCCACCACCGAAGCCCTGCGGGTGTTCCCGGATGACGACACCTTGCTGATGCGTCGCGAAGCGATTCGCCGTCAGCTCGCCGCGCCACTGGCCATCGCCGGTTATCGCGCGCTGGAACAAGGCAACCTGCCGCTGGCCGTGGATCAAGCCCGCAAGGCCGTGGCCTGGGCACCGGAAATCGGCGCTCACCAGCAGTTGCTGATCAGCGCGCTGATCGCCAACAAGGATTATCGCGCCGCCGAACTGGCCGCCACCGGCGCGCTGGCCCAGGACGATGGCGAAACCGCGCCATGGATTCTGCGCAGCTACGCCCTGGATCGTCAGGGCAAGACCCAGGCGGCACAGGCTGACCTGAACCGGGCCTTGTCCATTGAAGGCTTGCTGGACTCTGAGGTGCGCGAGATTCGCTTTTTCGCCGCCGACCTGGCGCTGGCCAACAACGAGCCGCAGCAGGCTCTGGATCAATTGCAAAAACTGCCCGCCGACACGGGCGGTGAAGTCGCCCGCCGTCGCGCCGCCGCCCAGGTTGCGTTGCGCCAGAAGGACAATGGCCTGAAAACCGCGACGCGTTTTCCGGCCCCGGCCCTTAACTGCCAGGAAAGCGCATTCGGCCTGATCTGCGATATCTGGCCGGGCAACCAGCGCGATGGCGGCACGGACACGGCCGTGCAGGCTTACGCTGCGCTGGCCCGCAAGGACGCCGCTTCGGCTGCGGCCCTGGCCAGCGAAGCCATTCGCCGGGCGCCGCAGAATCCGGCATATCGCAGCCTCTTGGTCAGCGCCCTGACCGAGCAGAAGCGCCTGCCCGAAGCCATATCTGCGGCCAGCGATGGCCTGCAAGCCAATGGCGACGACGCCCGTCTGCTGGCCCAGCGCGGTCGGTTGAAGCAGCAGACCGGTGACGATGCCGGTGCCCGCAAGGACTTCACCCAAGCCCTGGCCTTGGGCAGCCTGCCCACGTATGAAGAAGCCAGTCTCTATGCTGCCCTGGGGCAGCGTCGTACGGCGCGGGAACGCCTTCAGGTCGCCCGCGACGCTGGCGAACTGGATGGCATGAGCGATCTGCAAGTGGCTTACCTGTCGGTACAGGCCGGCGACGATGACAGCGCCCATGAGTCATTCCGCAAGGCTGACGCTGCCACGCCTCTCGCGCCGACAGCGACTCAGGACGCGGCCTACAACGCGATGCGGGTCAGTGACGACGAACACGCTGTCGGCTATTTCAAGCGGGTTATCGACGCCAAAAATAGCGGCGAACTGGACATGACCGACCAGCAGCTGTTCGACACCCGTCGCGCCGTGGCCGATGTGTCGCGCACCTGGGGCCTGACCAGCACCACCAGTTATCGCGGCAACAGTTCCACCAGTGGCCTGAGCTCGGCGCCCAGCACTGGCAGCAATAATGGCAACAGCGGCAGTGGCAGTAGCAGCAACGACAGCCTGCAGAACAGCACCGAACTATCGTGGCGTCCGCTGGGTTACCGCAACGCCCGTTTCGTCGAACTGTATGGCCGGGTCACCGATACGCTGTGGAGCAAAAACAGCGATTCGGACACCGGCCTGGATGCACTGCAAGGCGCTTTGGGCGTGCGGGTCAAGCCGTTCACCTCGTTGAACGTCATGGCGGCCGTGGAACGCACCTTTCCCCTGGGTTCTTCCGACGTCGACGGCGACTGGCTGTTGCGCCTGGGTTACGGCTCCAGCATCGGCACCGATTTGCGGGTTGATGTCCCCAGCTGGTGGACGTCGCAGTTGTTCGCCGAAACCGGTCATTACGTCAACGACTCGCGCAATTACATCAACAGCGAATGGCAGGGTGGTCGCAGCTACGCCATTGGCGGCGCCGGCTCGCGCTGGGTGACGTTCCCCCACGTGGTGGCCGCGTTCGACTACGACTCCAAGATGGACAGCGAAACCCGCTCCGACGGCAGCACCGACTACTCTTCCGGCCATGCGGCTGGCGTCGGCGTGGGTAACAACGTGCGCTACTGGTTCCGCGAAGACGCGTACAACGCGCCGCGCTCCTATGTGGATTTTTCGCTGCAATACCGAGTGAAAGTGTCTGGCGATGACCGCGCCAAAGGTGTTTTCGCTCGTCTGACTTACTCTTATTGAGGACGGATATGCACCTTCGTATGTATTGGCTGATGTCCCTCGGACTGAGCCTGGGCATGGCGTCGACAGCGGCTCAGGCTGCTTCGGAAATCGCTCAACTCTATGCACCGAAACTGCCGGAAGGCTCTTCCTGGGTGCGGGTGGTCAATCCCGCCGACGGCGCCGTGCAAGTGAGCGTGGATCGCAAGCCCGGCGTTGCCCTGTCTGCGCAGTCGGTGGTGGCCAGTCCTTTCCAGGTGGTGGACTCGCGGCAACCGCTGCGCATCACGATCAACGAACGTGAGCTCAAGGGCCTGAACGTCCCAAAAAACGCCTTTGTCACGGTGATTCTGGGCAGCGATCCTGCAGCGGCCCCCCGGCTGGTGATCGACCCGCAGCCGCGCGGCAAAGACTTGCGTGCCGAACTCAACGTCTACAACCTCAGCGCCGGCTGTGAGAAAGCCGATATCAAGCTGGCCAACGGCTCCAGCGTATTCAGCCAGCTGCCGCTCAACGGCCAGGCGCAGCGCACTATCAATCCGGTGCAGGCGACGCTGATTGCCAGCTGCGATCAAAGCGCCAGCCTGCCGCTCAAGCTTGAGCCATTCAAGGCCGGTGACCGTTACAGCCTGTTCCTGGTCGGCTCACGCCAGACCCCCCGCCTGATAGGCCTCGTTGACCAGACTGCCCCATGACCTCTTTAGTAAGATCTCGCCATATCCTGCGTCGCCCTCCGGTATCCGGTCTGATTACCGGTGTACTGCTGAGCCTGTCCGGCGCCGCTGCCCAAGCCGATTCCGCAGTGATCACCGGGCAGGGCGGTTGGTTATTTCCTGCGTGGGAAAGCCTGAACACCGTCGATCACGCCGGCATTGCCCTGGACATCGCCCTGATCAAAGACGTCCAACACCAACTTGAGCGCGAGAAAATCGCGCTCGTGGTGCTGGTGGTGCCGATGAAAGCGCCGTTCTACGCCCAGCGCCTGCCCGCCGACCACCCTCTGAGCCCGGCCGTGGTGCAGCGCTACGACCGTGTGCAAGGCGAACTGACGAAGGCTGGCCTGACGACGCTGAACATCAAGCCGATACTCCAAGCCACGGAGCAGGGCAAGCAGACGGCGTTTTACCGCGCTGATTACCACTGGACCGCGTGGAGCGCCGAAAACACGGCCGACGCCACTGCGAAACTGATCACCGGACGCTATCGCCTGCAGGGTGAACCCGGCGGCGGTGCAGTGCTGGGGGAGTGGTTCGACAAGCGTGCGTTCGGCGATCTGGCCAGCAACTTCCTGCCGTCGATCAAGCGCAAAGCCATCGGCCGAGACATTTACACCGTGCGCCATCAGGTCGAGAAAGACCTGCTGATCGACGACGCCCCGGCCCCTGTTCAGGTCATCGGCAACAGCTTCGTGCAGCCTTACCTCGGCTATACCCAAAAGCTGTCCAACGCCCTGGACCGCCCGGTCACGCTGACCTGGAACCCTGGCGACGTCGGCCCGTGGGCGACACTGCTGCAATACCTCGAATCACCGGACTTTGCTCAGCACAAGCCGCAGGTGATCGTGTGGCAATTCAACGAGGGCCAGTTCCACCTCGGCCCCGATGCAGCCGCCCAGTGGAATGCCAAGGGAGTGACGTCGTTGGGCCAGTGGCGCCAGCGCATCAACAAGGCCCTGCCTTGAAGATTCTCCCGGGGCGCCTCGGGCGTGCGACTCTAGCTGTCCTGCTGCTCGCAGCGACACTGGTCACAGGCACCGCCATGTTTTACGTCACCACGCAAAAACGGCTGGACCCTGGCATCGTTGGCATCGTCTGGCAGCCCGATAACAAAACAGTGGGCATCAAGGGGCAATGGGACCAGCTCGGAGCCAAAGAATTGCTGGTGCAATGGACCGTGGTGGACGATCAGGCGTTTGTGCCTGGCACCGGTCTGCCCAGCGTGCCGGTCCTGCCCGATTGGGCACGTATCGCCAAAGAGCCCTGGGCTCAGGATGTGATTATCGGCCTGGCGGGATACTTCAGCGAAAACCGCTCCCGGGACAACATCGAGCAACTGGCGGCCGTCTCGGAGCGCATCGCCAAACTGCCGACGCCGCTGCACGTCACCGGCTACTACTTCCCGGCCGAAGTCGACCCCAGCTGGACCCGTGCCAAGGAGCTGCCTGCGCTGCTGGCCAAGCTTCCGCGTCCGTTGTGGATCAGCGTCTATGACGGCGCCAACATCGGCCCGGCCGCCACAGCAGACTGGCTCAAGCAATGGCTGCCAGACGACATCGGCGTATTCTTTCAGGACGGCGTCGGGGTCTACGCCCGTACTGCACCGGTAGCCCGCACCTACGCCGACACCCTGCGTGAACGCTTGGGCAAGGACCGCGTGCGCATCATCGTCGAAGCCTTCCGCCCTAACTACGGCGGCGGTTTCCGCTCTGCGACGGCCGCCGAACTCAAACCGCAGCTCGCCGCCTATGACGGCTACCCGCTGTACCTGTTCGATGGCCCGCATTACGTGACGCCGGCGTTGGTGAAAGCGTTGGCGAAGTAATTATTCACGTCCCGTTTCGCGCGTGGGAGACGTCACCAGACGATGGGGGTGTCGTCCCAGGCCCAAAAGGTCCCGCTGTCGGCCGGCCCATGTGCGCCCACCACCTCAAGAATACGGTCCGCCGAGAACGCCGGTTCGAACAACTGGCCCTCAGGCACGTTCCCCTGGAATGGCCGGGACAGCTCGGTGTCCGTGGTACCTGGGTGTATGGCCAGGACAGTCGACGCAGGGTTCAACCGTTTCAATTCAATGCTGGCCGTGTGCAGCAACTGGTTGAGCGCCGCTTTGCTGGCTCTGTAGCTGTACCAGCCCCCCAATCGGTTATCGCCAATAGAACCAACCCTCGCCGAGAGCGCCGCGAAAGTAGAGGGTTGTTTGCGCAATAAAGGGAGGAGGTGTTTAAGCAGCAGGATCGGCGCGAACGTGTTGGTCCCAAAGCTGGCTTGCAGGCTCGCAAGCGTCAACTGGGCCAAACCCTTTTCTGGTTTTGCGCCGTCCTGATGAAGAATGCCCAGCGCGCTGATAACCAGGTGCAGATGGTCGCATCCGGCAAGCGTCTCGCTCACGAGCGCTTCGAGGGATTGCTCATTGCGCGCGTCGCAGTCGACTCGCTTCAGGCGCTGGCCATAGCGTTCTGCAAGCGCTGCCAGTTCTGATGAGGTGCTGGCGTTTCGCGATACTCCCCATACCTGCGTCACATCATCGCGAGCCAGCAACGCCGCGCACAGTGCCAGGCCAATACCCCGGCTGGCGCCGCATATCAGCACATGAGCTTCGCTGTTCAGTTCAGGTATCAAACGCATAAGGCACCTTGAGGGGCGTGGCTGAAGTGTTTTTATGACCCTGAGTCAGGTTTTGACGTTCAGGTTTCGTGGCGTTCGGTTATGGACTAGCCTCTTCGCCAACCGTGATCATGGCACAGGACATTGGCTCATTCTCATGGGCGCTCTACACGCCTTACCCTGGAGATAAAATCATTTATGGAAAATAAACTGGCCTCCAAGACAGCCGTCGTTACCGGCGCGGCTCAAGGCATCGGTGCCGCCATTGCAAAACTCTTCGTGCAAGAAGGTTGCTTCGTTTACGTCACGGATATCAACGAAGCGCTTGGTCGTGCGGTTGTAAGCGCGTTGGGGGGGCGCGCCTGTTTTCTGCGTCTGGATGTGCGGCGTGAAGAAGATTGGCAACGATTGGCCGGGCAGATTTCAAATGACGGCCGCCGTTGGGATGTTCTCGTGAATAACGCGGGCATCACCGGATTCGAGGATGGCGCTGTGCGGCATGACCCGGAACATGCACGGCTGGAAGATTGGCGTTCGGTGCATCAAACCAATCTCGACGGGGTATTCCTCGGATGCAAATACGCCATTCGCTCCATGCGCCCGTCAGGCGCCGGTTCCATCGTCAACATCTCCTCTCGCTCCGGTCTGGTGGGTATTCCAGGCGCCGCCGCGTATGCGTCGTCCAAAGCTGCCGTCCGCAATCACACTAAAACGGTGGCGCTTTACTGCGCCGAACAAGGGCTGAAGGTTAGATGCAACTCGATACACCCTGCGGCCATTCTGACCCCCATGTGGGAACCCATGTTAGGCAGCGATGCCGGTCGCGAAGCGCGAATGGCTGCGCTGGTTCGAGACACGCCGCTCAGGCGATTCGGAATGCCTGAAGAAGTGGCCGCTCTGGCCTTGTTGCTCGCGTCGGATGAAGCCACGTATATCACGGGCAGTGAGTTCAACATTGATGGTGGGCTGTTGGCCGGAACGGCTGCGACTCCCGCAATCGTAGATGACAGCGAAACCTAGGCATTAATGTCGCGGGGGCGAGAGACGGTTCTGCCCGATAACGGGCCATCGCTGGCAGCAGCCTTTGACCCCTCGGCAGTACAAAAATGTAGTACATGGCGGGGAACCGATCTGCGTGCTGGTACCACACACAGCTACGAACATGCCTTGCCTGCTTGTAACGCCCCAGGTAGCAGCTTTCCACGTGCCAGGGCGATTTAGAAGAAGGCGCTGACGGATTGGTGATTTCATGCTCACAGACCCCAACCTGCGTTTTTCTACGCCGTCTCGCTCGCCCCGGGCCCGCAATGCGCCCGCCGACACGACGCTAAACGGCCTCCCGCCAATGGGGGACGACACCCGCTCCTGGCTGACCGAAGTGGCCCGCGCACTGGGCCTGTCGCCCCAGGCAGCCGCCACTTTCACACGCTACGGCATGCTGACGCTGTCACCCTTGAACGTGGTGATGGTCCGCCAGCAAGAGGAACCGCCCAGATGGTCCCTGCTGGGGTTCATTCAGTCGCCGACCGGGATCAGCCCTTTGCTTTGGCGCGAGGCCCTGCTGCGCGCCAACTGCGTGAGCATGGCCCTCGACACCTGCGTGTGGGCCCAGGATGCAAGCGGCGCCACGCTGCTGGTCAAGCAATTGCCCTTCTACCACCATAACGACAGCCAGGCGCTGATCAAGGCCTTCGAGCAGATGCAAGCGTTGGGGGCCAGCCTGCTGGTCACGCTGATAGCCGCCGCCAACGCCAGCGAGAATCCTCCCGAACAGCCCTCGGCGGATATGGCACCGGCCAACTCGCAATTGGCGCAGCTTGGCGAGAAGGTCGACGCCATCGCTCAGCAGCAGATCAACGACCAGTGGCACCGACCTTTGCTTGAGCGGGCCTTCACTGCTCTGCAAGTGCCGCTGCCAGGCCAGGCGTTCGGTAGCGTGGGCTCGCTTAAGGTGAATGATCGCTACATCGACATCATCGCCGACCCCGACCAACGCCACCTGTTGCTCAGCACGCCGGTGGCGGTTGCCCTGAACGGCAATGAGCAACGCGGCGCGGCGTTGCAGAGCAATCTGTACTTGATGACCGGCGCCCAATGTGGCGTCGCCCTGGCACCGGCTGGCGCCAGTCTGCAAGCGCGCTGGGACAGTACTGGGCTCGATGGCGACGATCTGGCGAGCTGGCTGGTGCATTTCGTGACCCTGGCCGTTGGCATTGACAGTAATCAGCGGCCTGGGGCTACCTCCGGCAGGCGTTTGAACGGGAGCAATATCTGATGGTTGGCGGCATTGGCAATAACCACGTTACGGCCCCTCTACTGCCCAGCACGCAGCCGTCTGCAGGCAACGCAGGCAACGCAGGCAATGCGGGGCATCAACCACCTACTCTGCAGGACCGCTTGCGCAATGCTGGTCACTCGGCATTGGCGACGGGTGGCATGCTCATTGACGATACGCGGAACAGCCTGCCTTCGGGCCGCACCATGGGCGCCATGGCGGGGCACGCGTTGCAACAGGCGGTGACTTGCGGGGCCACGACCTTCGCTCGGGAAGAAGTGTTCATGCATGCCTACAATGCCATGCTGCCAATACTTCAGGACCAGGGTGCCCCGGCGTTGATGGCCGCCCAAGTGGCGGTGTCCGGCACCAAGATAGCGGCGAACCTCTATCGTCATTCACGCCTGGACCACCCGGACCCGGAAGCGGGGGTGAGGGGCCACTTTGGCCTCAGCCCCGAGCAGTGGCAGAGCAAGACGCCGACCGAAAAAGCCGCGCTCACAGCCGAACATAAGAGCGACTCGCGCAATGTGACGCGCAACGAGATCGTGGCCGACGCCGCTTTCCTGGTGATGTCCGCGCTGAGCCACAGCCATGGCGATGGCGCCCTGGCTGCCCGGGTGCTGGCGACCCAGATGCGCAATCTGACCTACGCCGCCAGCCGCGAAACCTTGCAGGCGACCGTCTCCACGACCACCAGCAGCAACGGCACGAGCACCCATGGTGTCAATTCCGATCATATGAACGCCAATGCCTGGACGTACTCAGCGATGACCCTGGCCATGGGTTACCTGCAAGATGCGGTGATCGGCCATGCCTTGCCCGCCGGGCAATCGGCGGCGGGCCCAACGGTTAATGATGAGCATGGCAAACCACTGACCGGCGCGGCGCTCAACAGCGCGATCAACACGGTGGCGGGCATACGCGCCTTGGCTAACACCGCGATCGAGACAGTGGATGCCTACCGGGGCAAGCACGCCAGCCTTGCTGAAGTGGGCGATACGCAAAAGCTTCAGACCGATGCAAGCAAATTGTTACCGCTCAAGGACTATGAGCGTTTGCTTGACCATTCTCCTGCGCGCTTGAGCTGGAACAATATTTCAGGGGCCCTGCCCCTGGCGCTGGACACTCTGACCAAGGGCAAGGTCTCGCCCGCTGTGTCTCAGTTCTTTAATAACGCTGGCGCCGCTGCCATGTTTGGTTTGACCTACGAAACGGTCAACAAGACCTACAATGCCCATGCCACCAACCGGGCTGCCCGCGCCGCATTGAACACCGGTAGCCCCCAGACTACCGGCGGCCAGGCGGGTGTTACCGCCACGGTAGCACCGGCGCAAGTGCAGCCAACTCCAACTGCACCGGCGCAAGCGCAGCCAGCTCCAGTCGCGCCGGCGCAAGCGCAGCCGGCTCCAACTGCACCGGCGCAAGCGCAGCCAGCTCCAGTCGCGCCGGCGCAAGCGCAGCCAGCTCCAGTAGCACCGGCGCAAGTGCAGCCAGCTCCAACTGCACAGGCGCAAGCGCAGCCAACTCCAATTGCACCGGCGCCGGCGCCTGTCGCCCAACCGGTTCCAGCCCAACCTGCCCAGGCCCCGCAACCAGCCGCCCAGGCCAGCACACTTGCCCCGGCAACACCGGCGAGCCGAACTGCACCCAAACCAGCGCCAGTGCCGACCTCCGCCTTGGCCCAAGCGTCTATGAGGTCTCAAGCCCGTTTTGCTAATGTGGGCGTAGGCCAATCGTCCGCGGGCCCTGCCCGTTCGCCGGCCGCCGTGGCTGCCGGTGCCGCTGCCATTGCTCGTGCCGCCGCTGCCGCTCGACCCGCGCCCACATCTACGCCGACCGCCGCTCAAGCCGCCGCTGCCTTAGCCACACCTGTCGAGCCAAGCGATGCGGCGGCGCCTGCACCTGAGAGCATAAATCTGGACTTGGCGGACAGTTCGAGCGGGAAGCCGTAATCGGCAGGGGGATGTCAGCGTGCGGTGAAGGTACCTACCCGATCCGCCGCCTCCATCATCAGCAAGATCAAGCTGGCCCAGCGCCAGGGCAGGGCAGGGCGGGGCCTCGGGGATGTGGGGCCCAATCCATGCACCGATTACCGGCAAGATGATCGACACTATCACCCACAGACCCCGGGTTATTTTGAATGTTGAGTCGGATGATGAGCAGGTAACAATGAGCAACAGCAGAACTGCGTTGGTAACAGGCGCAACCAAAGGAATCGGTTTCGCGATCAGCACCCATTTAAATCAGTTAGGGTGGAACGTGATCGGCATCGCCAGACATCCCATTGACAACTTTCCTGGGAAGCTATTGCTCTGTGATTTAGCCGACACTAAACAGACGGGTGAAATGCTTCAGCAGTTGCTAGAGCGAACGTCCATCGATGCCGTCGTCAATAATGCAGGTGTCGCTGCCCCCCAAAGCCTGGAAGATCTTGATCTCGAAACGCTTCAAAGAGTTATGGACTTGAATGTTCGAGCCTCTGTACAGGTAACACAGGCTTGCCTGCCGTCACTCAAGCAATCTCCTGCGGGACGGATAGTGAATGTATGCAGTCGGGCCATTTTTGGAGCCCGAGACAGAACTGCCTACGCTGCCGCAAAAAGCGCCTTGGTGGGTATTACTCGTACTTGGGCACTTGAGTTGGCGCCCATCGGTATCACGGTCAATGCGGTCGCGCCTGGCCCGATAGAAACCGAGCTGTTTCGAAAAACCAGGCCTGTTGGCAGTGAAGGCGAGCGTAAAATACTTTCCACGATTCCAATGCAAAGGCTGGGGACCCCGTCCGAAGTTGCCTCCTTGATTACCTTCCTTCTGAGTGACGGAGCATCCTTCGTGACGGGCCAAGTGATCAGAGTCGATGGCGGAGGAAGTCTCGGTGGCAGATAGCGTTGAGAGAGATATTTCTCGTATGTGGGCGTTTATCTATTTCTCGGAGTTTTCACACAGCCTGGGCCGAAAGCAGACGCCCATATCCCTGCTGAACCTAAACCGTTCTCGACCCAAGATCGCTAATCAATGGGCTCTTTTCAAAAGCTGACCATTTCCCACGGTAAACCGACCACTGCGGACACCTTGAAAGCGCATACCACGCTTTACCGCAGATGAAAGCTTGGTCATCCAGTTCGCCCCGCTACGTATAACGGCAACGTATCAAGTGCCTGACTTGATCTTGGTCCAAGCCCGCGTGCGGGCGCGTTCGGCGTCACGACCCAGAGGCTTGAGCGTATAGAGCGTGGCCATCGCGGCCTCGGTGGGGTACAGGTTGGGGTTGTTGCGAATCGACGGATCAACCTGTTCGGTAGCGTCTTTGTTGGGATTGGGGTAGCCGACAAAATCGCTGATGGGCGCAATCACCTGCGGCTGCAGCAGGTAGTTGATGAATGTGTAGGCGTCTTGTGGGTTCTTGGCTCCCTTGGGAATGGCGAGCATGTCAAACCAGATGGGTGCGCCTTCCTTGGGCAGACGCATGTCTACGGTCACGCCGTTCCTGGCCTCTTTAGCGCGGTTGGCGGCTTGGGAAAAGCTGCCGGAGTAACCGACCGCGACGCAGATGTCACCGTTGGCGATATCTGCCATGTATTTAGAGGAATGGAAGTAGGTGATATAGGGGCGGATTTTCATCAGCAGCGCTTCGGCCCTCACATAGTCCTTGGGGTTGCTGCTGTTGGGGTCGAGGCCCAAGTGCTGCAGGGCCAGGGGCAGGATTTCGGAGGGCGAGTCCAGCAGCGCTACACCGCAGGACTTGAGCTTGCTGATGTTTTCTTCCTTGAAAATCAGGTCCCAGCTGTCCACTGGCGCATCGGCACCCAGGGCGGCCTTGACTTTGTCCGGGTTGAAGCCGATCAGGATGGTGCCGTACATGTAAGGCACGGCGAATTTATTGCCCGGATCGTTGGCCTCGATCAGCTTCATCAGCTTGGGATCGAGGTGGTTCCAGTTCGGCAATTGGCTGCGGTCCAGCGGCTGGAATATTCCGGCTTCGATCTGCTTGGCCAGGAACACGTTGGATGGCACTACCACGTCATACCCTGAGTTGCCGGTGAGCAGCTTGGCTTCCAACGCTTCATTAGTGTCGAAGATGTCGTACACCAATTTAAGGCTGGGATTGTGCGCCTTGAAGTCCTCCAGCGCCTTGGGGGTGATGTAGTCGAACCAGTTGTAGACCCGCAGGGTTTTCTCTTCGGCATGAGCCATGCCGCTGATAACGGCAGTGCAGAGGATAAGTGACTTGAACATGTTCATTGGGCAGCCCCTTCAAAACCTTCGAGAACGTTGACGGCATTGATGCCGATTTCTTCCACCGCGTAGCCGCCTTCCATCACGAACAGCGTAGGTTTACCCAAGCGGGAGATGCGTGCGCCCATCGCCAGATAATCCTCGCTGTCGAGTTTGAATGTCGAGATCGGATCGTCCTTGAATGTATCCACGCCCAGGGAGACGACGATGATGTCGGCGCCATAACGATCAATTTCTGTGCATGCTTGCTCAAGCGCCGCGCTCCAGGTCTCCCAGCCGGAACCGGCCGGCAGAGGGTAGTTGAAGTTAAAGCCGGCACCGGCGCCTTCACCCGACTCGTCGGCATAGCCCAGGAAAAACGGAAACTCCGCTTCCGGGTGGCCGTGGATCGAGGTAAACAGCACGTCGTTGCGCGCATAGAAAATCGACTGGGTGCCGTTGCCGTGGTGGTAGTCCACATCCAGAATCGCGACCTTTTTGTGGTCTCGATCAAGAAAGGCCTGGGCGGCAATTGCGGCATTGTTGAGGTAGCAATAACCGCCCATCAAGTCGCCAGCTGCGTGGTGTCCCGGTGGACGGCACAGGGCGAACGCACTGTGGGCCCCTTGCTGAATCGCCTGTTGGGCGCTAAGCGCGACCTGCGCCGCCGAGTAGGCTGCCTGCCACGTGCCGGCGGTGATTGGCGCTCCGCCGTCGAAGCTGTAATAACCGAGTTGACCATGCAGGCTTTCGGGTAACACGCGGCGCAGGGTGCGGGCGGGCCAGGTGTAGGGCAAGAGGTCGCCGTCCTGACCAAATTCGGTCCAGCGCGCCCAAGCACCCTTGAAGAAATCCAGGTACTCCCGGCTATGAACGCGTTGCAGCGGTTCCAGGCCAAAGTCCTGCGGCGCCTGTACCTCGCCAAGTTGACGGTCCCTGACCCGTTGTAATACATGATCGGCGCGTGAGGGCATTTCGAAGCAGGGCATCAACTGCCCGTCCATCAGCTCACAGCGGCCGTGGTGCAGGTGGTGATCATCAGAGTAGATGGTCAGCATTGGTCGTTCTCCGCAGGCTGTATCGGTCAATACAGTCTTGCCCTGGGCGCGGCTTATGAGAACGGTAAGTGCGGCCAAAAGGGGATAAATATGGCCAGATTCTCTGTCCGTAATTCGCCCCTCAATGAGGCGTCATGCGCGAAATTGGCTCGGCGCCACGCCACTCCAGCGCACAAAGGCGTGCCGAAAACTTGCGGTCTCGCTGAAGCCCAGAGTCTCGGCGATCCGGTAGATGGGCCACCGGTCTTCGGCCAGCATTTGCTTGGCGCGTTCGAAACGAAGTTCGTCGAGCAGTTCCTGATAGCTGCAGCCCAGGTCGTGCAAGTGTCGACGCAAGGTGCGCGCCGAGCAGTTCATCTGTCGGGCCAGCCCGTCCAGCCCAGGTGCGGCATGCAGTTGTGCAGCCAGCAATAGCCGGATTCGCCCCAGCCAGGCCTCGCGCCCGGTGAACTCAGTGTTCTGTTTTCGGCAGCGCTCGGTCATGGCCTGGTGTGTTACCGCATCAGCCAGCGGTAAAGGCTGGTCGAGCCAGCGTTTATCAAAAGCAAATGCATTGACGGTGGACTGGAATTGCAACGGACAGTCGAAACATTCGGCGTAGCGAGTCTGATAGTCCGGCGCATCATGCTCAAAGCGAGCGCCCAGCAAGGGCAGTGAGTGGCCGAGCAGGTCGTCGCAAATGACCTTTAGCGACCCCAGGCACAGCTCGACATTGAAGGCGGTCAGTGCCGGATTCTCGCGGTAATCGCCCGCAGTGAACCAGATCCGTTCGCCGTCTTCCTCCAGACTCAGCTCGAACAGTGTTCCCAGCAGCGCGGGATAACGCAGAGCCAGACGTAGCGCGTCACCGAAAGTGGCACTGGTGAGCAGGGCATAGCCCAGCATGCCGTAGGATGAGACATGCATACGCCGCCCCACGATCAGGCCGATATCGCGCTGCAGAGCCACGGCGTTGGCGCACACCTGCATCTCCTGATGCGTGGCGATGCGCGTGTCGGCACGGTTCAAGTCCGCTGCGCATATGCCACTGCCGGCCAGCAGCGCCTCGGCGGACCAGCCTTGGGCCTTGAACGTGCTCAGGACCAGTGAGACAGCATTGAGGGTGGTGAGATGGGAGTGCAACATGGGACTTCCAGCCAAGCGAGGAATACAAAAAGGGCAAGTTATGTGCCGGAATCCCGCCTGGTTATTTTTGCTTCGGCGACTGGCTGTTCGAGCCTGGGCCGGTTCAACAACCAATCGCCCGTTCCGGCCTCCAAGATCTCGGCGCTCTGCCATGCCGCATGGACGCTGACGCCGTCCATCGCAGCTCAGACATGCTACCTTCACCCGACATCGATCACTGCTTCCTCTAGGGAGAATGTCCCGTGCTGATTGCCCACCTTTCCGATCTGCATATCAGGCCGCAAGGCATGCTTTATCAGGGGCTGGTTGATTCGAACACGATGTGCGAGCAGGCCATTGCACACCTGAACAGGCTCGTGCCGCGACCCGATGTCGTGATCATCACCGGCGACCTGGTGGATGAGGGGCTACCGCAAGAGTACGCAATGGCGCGTACATTGCTGGCCGGGATCGAGCCGCCGTTGCTGATGATTCCTGGCAATCATGATGACCGAAACTTAATGCGTAGTACCTTTTCCCAGCCGTATCTCTCTTCAACGGCAGGCCCGTGGCACTTCGTCGCCGATGACCTCGGGCCGGTACGGATCATTGGCGTGGATGTGACCGTACCGCAGGAGCACCACGGCGACATGACCGAGGCGGCTGGGGCCTGGCTCGATGCGGCACTGGCCCAGGAGCCGGCGCGTCCGACTCTGATCATGCTGCACCAGCCACCGTTCCTCAGTGGCATTCCCTATATCGACACGTATGCCTGCCGGAACTCGGAGCGACTGCGCGAGGTGGTGCAGCGTTATCCGGCGATCGAACGTGTGGTGTGCGGACACATTCACCGCTCGATGCAATTACGTTTTGGCGGCACAGTCCTGTGCACTGCCCCCAGCACAACGACAGCCATCGGGTTGGCCCTGGATCCAGAGGCAGAAGAGGCGTCGTATGTGGAGCCGCCGGCGTTGCTTCTGCATCACTGGAAGGTGGATACGGGTCTGATTACCCACTGGGTGCCAATCGGCACATTCCGCGGGCCACTGCCGTTTGCATGACTGCAGGAGTGGGGCGGGAACTGAAGAGGGGTGAGTCCCGGCATCGGTTAAGTGCGGGTGAAGGGTTGCTGCCGCCCCCAAAGGAGTCGTCTGTGCAACCAAATGCCTTCGATTCGATTTTGATGCGCAGAGTAGGGAATTTCGCTTACCTTGCACTTGATCCGGTCAGCTGTGAGCGAACCGTCGAACAGGCCTGAGAGAAGCTGATATTGGATAAGCGGCTCGGAGAGAGTCTGCTCGAACTGCGGAGTTGTATTCCCCACGCGGGAGAGACTCCTGCATCACCGTCTAAAGGAATAGGATTCATGTTCATGCGCCGCGTTGCGTTAGGTTTACTGATTCTGGGGTTCAATGTCTCGGCAGCACTTGCCGGGACTATTTGCACCATCGTCGCTGACACGAGAAGTGGTGAGCTTCTGCTTGAAGAAGGTGATTGCAGCAGCCGAGTGACCCCCGCCTCAACGTTCAAGATCGCCATTAGCCTGATGGGCTTTGACGCAGCTTTTCTGCAAAACGAGCATTCTCCTACTTTGCCGTACCGTCCCGGTGATCCTGACTGGGGCGGAGCTGCATGGCTGGAGCCGACCGATGCAGCGCGGTGGTTTCAATATTCCGTGGTGTGGTTCTCTCAACGCGTTACGCATGCGCTTGGAGAGGCTAAGGTCAAGCGATATGCCGAGTCATTCGATTACGGAAATACCGAGCTGACGGGTGATCCGGGGGAAAACAACGGCCTTGATCGTGCCTGGATCAGCTCCTCGTTGAAAATCTCTCCTCGCGAACAGATCACTTTTCTGAACAGGCTGGTGAACCGTCAACTACCCGTGAGCCCCCATGCGTTCGATATGACGAGTCGGATTTCGCAAATCGCCTTGCGGCCAGACGGTTGGGACGTTCACGGTAAAACAGGCACAGCATTTCCTCGGATGGGAGACGGCACAAGCGATGAGGCTCATGGATACGGATGGTTCGTCGGTTGGGCAACGAAGGGCGAACATTCCCTGGTTTTCGCCCGTCTAGCTCAAGATGACCACGCGCAGCCGATGCCCGCAGGACTGCGGGTTCGTGATGCGATACTGGATGAGTGGCCCGAGCTGGCCAGATCGCTGGTGAAGCGATGAAGGAAGCCCAGCAGGCCGGGCGGCATCCGTCTTGACCGTTACTCAGCTGTCATCAGCGTAAAGGACCGCCTCATGCACATATCCCCTAATCTCGTCATTCACGAAACCACCCACTGGCTGATCAACCACCGCAAGGACAGCCACCTCCCAGGCTACCTGATGCTCAGCGCCAGGCAGTTAACCAATTCACTGACAACCTTACCCAACGAAGCGCTGGCCGAGCTCGGTGTATTGCAGGCCCAAATCCAGCAAGCCATCGAAACCCACCTGCTCCCCAAACGCCTCTACATCGGCCGTTTCGGCCATGACGCGGGCCATTCCATTCACTTCCATTTCATCCCGATCTACTCATGGGTCGAGGCGTTGTTCTGGAAAGACGAACGTTACAGATCGCTGCAAACCTTCGGCTCGCTACCTTTCTGCTCCAACCAAACCGACGGCGCGGAACTGACCCTCTTCGTATGGCGAGAATTCTGTGAGCGCCCTGATCCTCCGCCGATGGAAGGCCCGTCCATCGATCAAACCATCGCGGCGCTGCGGCATGCATTCAGTCCCGACACTCGTATCTGATGGCAGGGCCAATTTCAGAAAAACGACAGTCCCGCAAAAGCGCTCGGTCAACCAACGGCTGCCAACATGAAAGCGCCAACCCACCCGCCACAAAAAAACCAAAATCCTGCCCAATTGTGTGATCCCGCCCCTCCAGCATTCGTCATGAACCCTAACCCCTGCTGCCGTCAGGGGATCAACGCCAGGACCCTCCATGCAAACGCTGTTGAACGAGATTCTCGACGAAGTGCGTCCCTTGATCGGCCAGGGCAAGGTGGCTGATTACATTCCCGCGCTGGCTGACGTGCCGGCGCAGCAATTGGGCATTGCCGTTTATGGCAACGATGGCACCTATTATTGCGCGGGCGATGCCCTGGAGCCGTTCTCGGTGCAGAGCATTTCCAAGGTGTTCAGCCTGGTTCAGGCGATCGGTCATTCTGGCGAAGCCATTTGGGAGCGCCTGGGCCATGAGCCGTCGGGTCAGCCGTTCAACTCGCTGGTGCAGCTTGAGTTCGAGCGCGGACGCCCGCGTAACCCTTTTATCAATGCCGGGGCTTTGGTGATCTGCGACATCAACCAGTCGCGGTTCGCTGCGCCGACCTTGTCCATGCGCGATTTCGTACGGCGGCTGTCGGGCAATCCCCAGGTGTTGATCGATGCCCGCGTGGCGGATTCCGAATATCAATTCCGCGCACGCAACGCCGCCATGGCCTACCTGATGCAGTCATTCGGCAATTTCCATAACGAAGTCGAAACCGTGCTGCGCAGTTATTTCAGCTGCTGCGCGCTGAAGATGAGCTGCCTGGATCTGGCCCGGGCGTTCTGCTTTCTGGCGAACAACGGGTTCTGCAAACACAGCGGTGAGCAGATCCTCACGCCGCGCCAGACCCAACAAGTGAACTCGATCATGGCCACCAGCGGGCTGTATGACGAAGCCGGCAATTTCGCCTACCGCGTGGGATTGCCGGGCAAGAGCGGGGTAGGGGGCGGAATCGTCGCGATCGTGCCCGGCCAATTCACCGTGTGCGTGTGGTCGCCGGAACTGAATGCTGCCGGGAATTCACTCGCCGGCATGGCGGCGTTGGAGTTGCTGAGTTCGCGGATTGGCTGGTCTGTTTTCTGACAGGGGTCGTGGTTGTTTGACGTTCGGTGGATCATTGGAAAAGTTTGACCGGCGGGCGCGTTGGTCGCTTTTCCGAGAAAGCCGAATCGAGCCGTGTCGAGGGCGAAGGGTTACCCGATACAATGCCGCTTTGGCCCTGTCCAGTTCGAACCAGTCTGCGGGATGTTGATGCCGTGGCGATGTCGGGAGATCCGTGTGACTACTGTTCCAGTCGACCCCAGCGGCGATGAGCGCCTGTCTCATGTGCTGAATGCCAGTGAACGGCTCGTCATGGCGGGATCCGTGGACGAGGTCGTCGCCGTGCTGCGAGACGTGGCGCGTGCCACGCTCGGCGCGGATGGCATTGCGGTGGTGATTCAGGACGAAGGACGGTGTTCTTACATAGCCGAAGATGCGGTGTCTGCGCTGTGGCAGGGCCAGACCTTTCCGGCTGACCACTGTGTTTCCGGGTGGGTCATGCACCGCGGCGAGACGGTTGCGATCCGTGACGTCCGGCTCGATCCACGCATCTCGCAAGACATCTACGCGCCGACCTTTGTGCGTAGCCTTGTTATGGCACCCATCGGTCGGCCTGTGCCGGTCGCGGCGCTGGGCGCCTATTGGTCCCAGGTCCGCAGTCACGATGACGACACGGTCAAACGCCTGGAAAGTCTGGCGCGGCTGGCAACCATCGCCATCGAGAATGCGCGCCTGACCCAGGCCCGCAATCGTGCGGCTGCACTCGGGGCCGCCCAGAACCGTATCCTTGAACTGGCTGTTGAAGAAACACCGCTGAACGCCGCGCTGGACGCAATCGTCCGCGAGGTGGAGGCGCTGTCGCCGTCCCGTTTCCTGGGCAGCATCCTGCTCCTGAACGAGGAGGGCAGCCAGCTGCAGCATTGCGCCGGGCCCAGCCTTCCCCTTGCATTTATCGAGGCTGCCGCACACATCAGTGTCGGCGCAGGTTCAGGCTCCAGCACAACCGCGACGGTTCCGAACTCGCGGACGGCGGTGTCCGACATCGTGGACGACCCTCACTGGGCCCAATTCAGGGCGCTTGCCGTCGGACACGGGTTACACGTTTGTGGGGCGATTCCGATCCGTTCGGCGCAGGGCGCCATGCTCGGCACTTTTGCCATGTATCACACCGAGCGGCGCGAGCCCTTGACGGCGGATATCGAGATCGGCGATTTCGTGGTCAAAACGGTGGGACTGGTCGTGCACCGTGCGCGCGCTGAGGCCGCCATTCGCAGCAGCGAGGTGCGCTACCGCCAGATAGTCGAAGGCGCCGAGGACTTCGCGATCATCACCTTCGATGGGCGGGGGGCCGTCACCGGTTGGAACATCGGCGCCCAGCGCATCGTCGGTTACTGCGCCGAGGAAGTCATGGGCCGCGACGGTGATCTCTTCTACACCGATTCGGACCAGATCGAACGGGTCTTTCAAGCCGAGCTCGAACTCTCCATGGAGCAGGGGCGCGCCGTCAACGAACGTTGGCACGTCGATAAACACGGCGCGCGCTTCTGGGGCTCGGGTTTGATGATGCCGCTGGCAACGGATCAGGGCGGCTTCGTGAAAATCTTCCGCGACCGCACGGCCGAGCATCAGGCGGAAGCGGCGCTGCAAGAGAGCGCGGCGCGTCTGAGCTTTTTTGATGAGCTCGACAACCGCCTTTTCAACATCCGCCGGGCCGAAGACGCGATGCTCGCGGCGACCGAGTTGCTCGGGCGCAGGCTCAACGTGTCGCGCTGCGCCTACGCAGATGTCGACATCGACCATGACCGCTTCTGGATTCGCAGCGACTACAACGCGGCTGGCATTCAGAGCTCGGTCGGCGCCTACAGCCTCGATCTTTTCGGCCCGCGGACGGCGGCTGACATGCGCGAAGGCCGAACCCTGATCGTGCGCGACGCCGTTGCAGAACTCGGTCCCGGCGAAGGCCTGGAGACCTTCCGCGGGATTGGCATCGACGCGATCATCTGCTGCCCGCTGGTCAAGAATGGCCGGCTGACGGCCATGATGGCGGTTCATCAAGATCAGCCTCGCGACTGGTTGCCCGCTGAAGTCCTGCTGGTCAGGGAAGTAGTCGAACGCTGCTGGGCGCATGTCGAGCGTGTGGGCGCCGAGATGCGGATGCGCGAGAGCGAAGAGCGCCTGCGCCTTGCCGTCGAACACGCCGATATCGGTTTCTGGGACGTGGACATCGTCCACGACGCGTTGATCTGGCCGCCCAGAACCAAAGCAATGTTCGGCATCCCGGCTGATGTGCGGGTCACGATTCAAGACTTTTATGACGGCTTGCATCCGGAGGACCGGGACGCGACGATCGAAGCCTTTACGGCGGCCAGCGACCCCGAACGCCGCGCGCTGTATGACGTGGACTACCGCACCGTCGGCAGAGACGATGGTGTGATTCGCTGGGTGGCCGCCAAGGGGCGGGGCGTGTTCGACGCCGCCGGACGCTGCCTGCGCGTCATCGGCACGGTGGTTGAAGTGACGGCCCGCAAGGATGCCGAGGAGGGGCTGCGCGAACTCAATGCCACGCTGGAAGTGCGGATTGCCAAAGCCATCGCCGAGCGCGAAGAAGTCCAGGAGGCGTTGCGCCAGAGTCAGAAGATGGAGGCCATGGGTCAGCTGACCGGCGGCGTCGCCCATGACTTCAACAACCTGCTCACCCCGATCGTCGGCGCCCTCGACATGCTCCAGCGCAAAGGCGTAGGCGGCGAACGTGAGCAGCGGTTGATCTCCGGCGCCGTGCAATCGGCCGATCGCGCCAGGACACTCGTGCAGCGGTTGCTGGCTTTTGCGCGCCGTCAGCCGCTGCAGCCGGTGTCGGTCGACGTGGCGAAACTGGTGAGCGGCATGGGCGATCTCGTCGCCAGCACCACCGGGCCGCAAATCCGGGTCGTCGTCGATGCTCCGCCTGATCTGCCCGCCGCCATCGCGGACCCGAATCAGCTCGAGATGGCGCTTCTGAATCTTTCCGTGAACGCGCGGGACGCCATGCTCGAAGGCGGCACGATGAGGATCTCGGCGAGTGCCGAATGGGTGTGCACCGGCCACCGTTCCAGGCTGCCGACCGGCGACTACCTCTGTCTGTCCGTTGCGGACACCGGCATTGGCATGGATGCGTCCACGCTCGCCCGGGCGGTGGAACCGTTCTTTTCCACCAAGGGCGTCGGTAAAGGCACGGGGCTTGGGCTGTCGATGGTGCATGGGCTGGCGTCCCAGCTCAACGGCGCGCTGACGATCCAGAGCTCGCCGGGGCTTGGGACGAACGTGGAGCTGTGGCTGCCGCGCAGCATGACCGTGCCGGCGGCGGCGTTGCGTATCGACGAGGCCCCGGACCGACGCTCCCTGCGCGGGATCGCGCTGCTGGTCGACGATGAAGACCTGGTGCGCGCCAGTACGGCGTACATGCTGGCCGATCTGGGTTATCGCGTGATCGAAGCCTCGTCCGGCGAAGAAGCCTTGCAGTTGTTGGGCACCGGGCAGCCTGTCGATCTGATCGTCACCGACCACCTCATGCCGGGCATCAGTGGCACCGACCTGGCCAGACGCGTCCGAAACGCCCGGCCCGGGACGGCGATCCTGCTGGTCTCGGGGTATGCCGAACATGAAGGGCTCGACCCGGATTTGCCGCGCCTGACCAAACCGTTCCGCAAAAGCGAACTGGCGGCGAGTCTTGCTCAGTTGGGAGGGGCGGCCTGAGGCGTCTGGCGGGTCTCAGGGGTATCAACACGCATCCCGCGACCGTCCGAAACTTCAGCACTCCCTCACTTCTCTGCCATCATTCCCTCATCGCTTCAAACTGAGGGCAGGCAATGTCTATCGGACAGCTGAAGATCAACGCCATCCGTCTCGTCGGCGGGCCTGCGGTGCTGGATTACCTCAATACCTGTGACGGCCGTCGGCCGGGCACGGGGTTGCGGGAGGTCGTCGACAAGCTGGGCAATCTGGAGGACATCGTCCACTGGTTTCACCACGCCGGGCTGATCGACGATCAGGAGCATCAGCACTTCGTCGCGCTGGTACAGGATTCGTCCTGGCACACGATGACGGCATTTGGACAGTTAATCGATTTCCGCGAAGCGTTGTATCGGTTGCTGCTGCCCATGGCGCTGGACCACGGGCCTGGCACGTCCAGCCTGGATGCGTTGAATCAGGCACTGGTGGACACCGCTGGCCAGCGTTTGCTGGTGCTGACGCCTGCGGGCGTGATCTGGCGCTGGCGTGTGGGCGATGATCTTGGCTCGATGACGGCCGGTTTCATCGGTCGTCTCGCGGTGCAGGCAGCAGCGCTGCTGACCACCAGTGATCTGACGCGTCTCAAGGCCTGCGCCACGCCGGATTGCGACTGGCTGTTTCTCGATACGTCGAAAAACGGCCGCCGTCGCTGGTGCCAGATGAATATTTGCGGCGCCCGGGAAAAGATCAAAAGGGCCACGGTCGAGTCATGAGCACTGGCGTCCGTGCAGCCTGTGGCAATCTGCGCCCTAACACCGGCAAAAAGCCAGGGAACCTGCCACGTTCTCAAGCTTCTTATCTCTAGTTCACAAGCGTCGGGGCAGGTGCCGCGGCGGGACATGAGAGAGCACAGGCATGGGCGACATTCGTATCGGCATTTCAGGCTGGCGTTACACGCCGTGGCGCGGGGATTTCTATCCCGTCGGCCTGACGCAGAAAAACGAGTTGAAATTCGCCTCCAGAGCCGTGAGCAGCATCGAAATCAATGGCTCGTTCTATTCGCTGCAGTCTCCCGACCTGTACGCGCGCTGGTACAACGAGGCGCCGAAAGGCTTCGTCTTCAGCGTCAAGGGCCCGCGCTATATCACCCATGTCCGCCGCCTCAAAGAAATCGACGAGCCCGTCGCCAATTTCTTCGCCTCCGGTATTTTCCACCTCAAGGAAAAGCTGGGCCCGATCCTCTGGCAGTTTGCGCCCAACTTCACATTCGAAGCCGAGCGCTTCGAGCATTTTCTGAAACTGCTGCCCCACGACGGTAAAGCCGCCAAGGCCTGTGCCAGCAAGTGCGCCGAGCGGTTGCAGCAGCCGGGTTATCTGGACATTCCGCCCCGCCTGAAGCTGCGGCACGCCGTTGAAATCCGCCACGAAAGCTTTAAGGTGCCGGCCTTTGTGGCGCTGCTGCGCAAGTACAAGGTCGCGCTGGTAGTCGCGGACACCGCCGGCAAGTGGCCCCACGTCGAAGACCTCGCCACCGACTTCGTCTACGTGCGACTGCATGGCGACAAGGAACTCTATGCCAGCGGCTATTCCGACGAGGCGATCAAGCACTGGGGCGACCGCATCGACGCGTGGCAGCGGGGCGCGCAGCCCAGGGATGCTCAACTGATCGTGGACAAAGCGCCCCGGGCGCGGAAATCCCGCGACGTCTATTGCTACTTCGATAACGACATCAAGGTCCGCGCGCCCTACGACGCGCGCCGGTTGCTTGAGCGTTTCAATCTCACTGAAAACCTGGAAGTTGCGCCAGGCGATTTGCATGGAGCCACGTTGTGACCAGTGCCCTGATCCCCGAAGAACTCCACGGCCGACGACAAAGCGCGTCGACGTCGGTCACGCTTAATGTGCTGACCATGAACATGCACATGGGCTTCGGTTTCCTCAATAAACGCTTCATCCTGCCGGAGCTGCGCGACGCGGTGCGTACGGTGTCCGCCGATATCGTGTTCCTGCAGGAAGTCCACGGCGAGCATCAGGACCACGCGCAGAACGTGAAAAACTGGCCGACCACCTCGCAGTACGAATTCCTCGCCGACAGCATGTGGAAGGATTTCGCCTACGGCCGCAATGCCGTGTACCCCCATGGTCACCACGGTAATGCGCTGCTGTCCAAGTACCCGATTATTCGCCACGAAAACCTCGACATTTCCATCCACGGCACCGAAGAGCGCGGCCTGCTCCATTGCGTGCTGGACGTTCCGCATTTCGGCGAGCTGCATGCGGTGTGCGTGCACCTGGGCCTGAAAGAGGTTCATCGCCAGCAGCAGCTGAAATTGCTCGCTGATCTGGTGGGTCGGTTGCCTTCCAATGCGCCAGTGATTGTGGCGGGGGATTTTAACGATTGGCGGCAGAAGGCCGATGGCGTGTTGAATCCTGCCGGGCTGCGCGAGGTCTTTGTTGAATCATTTGGGGCGCCGGCGAAGAGTTTTCCGGCGCGCTTTCCGTTGTTGCGCCTGGACCGTATTTACGTGCGCAACGCGCACATCCGGTCGCCCAGGGTGATGTCCAATCGTCCCTGGTCGCACCTTTCCGATCATGCGCCGTTGGCGGTGGAGGTAACGCTATGAGGGGTATGAGAGCGATGGGCGCCATGTGTGGCCTTTGGCGGGACGGCAACTCGGTGGAGTTGTTGATCAATGGCGAAGACTTTTTCGCCCGGGTGTTCGACGCCATTCGTGCGGCGCGCGAAGAGGTGCTGATCGAGACCTTCATCATCTTCGAAGACCGCGTCGGCGAGGGTTTGCAGCAGGCCGTGATCGAAGCGGCCAGCCGTGGCGTTCGCGTGATTATCACGGTGGACGACTACGGCACCAGCGACCTGAGCACGGCGTTTGTCAGCAAGATGATCGAGGCCGGCGTGCAGATTCAGCTGTTCGACCCGCGCCCCAAGCTTATGGGCATGCGCACCAACCTGTTCCGGCGCCTGCACCGCAAAGTGGTGGTGATCGACGGCGAAACGTCGTTCATGGGCGGGATCAACTACAGCGTCGACCACATGGCCGACACCGGCATCACCGCCAAGCAGGACTACGCGGTTCTGGTGCGCGGGCCGATCGTCGCCGACATTTATCGCTCGACGCTGGGCATGCTCGGCCCCGCGGTGCGCAAGACTTTCACGCCGCTCAAGCCGGTGACGCGTCAGGCCGGCAGCGCGCGCATGCTTCTCGCCGAACGCGACAACCGTAATCACACCACCGACATCGAAGAGCAATACCTGCTGGCGATGCGCAACGCGACTCAGCGCATCACCATCGCCAACGCCTACTTCTTCCCCAGCTACCGGTTCCTGCGTGAACTGCGCAATGCGGCCCGACGCGGGGTGAAAGTCACGCTGATCCTCCAGGGCCAGCCGGACATGCCATTTGTGCGCGTGTGCTCGCGTCTGACCTACACCTGGCTGCTGCGCGAAGGGGTGATCATCCACGAATACAAACAGCGGGCGCTGCACGGCAAGGTCGCGTTGATCGACCACGAGTGGTCAACGGTGGGCTCGAGCAACCTCGACCCGCTGAGCCTCGCGCTGAACCTGGAAGCCAACCTGTTCATCCGCGACCACGCCTTGAACCAGCGCTTGCATGAACACCTGCGCGACCTCGCCGTGGCCCACAGCAAACAGGTCAACCTCAAGGGCCTGGCGAAAGGGCAGTGGTGGCGTGCACCGATGATCTTCCTCAGCTTCCACTTCCTTCGGCACTTCCCGGCCATTGCCGGCCTGTTCCCGGTGCACGGTCCACGCCTGAAACCCCTGCGCGCGCCTGAAACCCTGCCGGAAGCCGCCGCGCTCAAAAACGAGCTGCCGGCCGATCAGGAGAAATCCCTATGACCGGCGTCTCTCAAGCCTCCACTCACGAGCAGAAACCGGCCGACGCGGGCAAGAATCGTCCGTGGCTGACGTGGGCCAAGCGCGCCTTCACGCTGTTCTTCTTCATCGCGGTGCCGGTGCTGCTGTTCACCCTGATGAAAAACCTCGACTGGAACGAGGTGATGCACGCGCTGGAGTCCTACAAGCTCAGCACTCTGGCGCTGGGCTTCGTTATCGCGGCAGGCAGTTACCTGACGTATTGCTGCTTCGACGTCCTGGCCCGGCGCTACACCGAACACAAATTGGCGGTCAAGCAGATCATCCCCGTGACCTTCGTTTGCTACGCCTTCAACCTCAACCTGAGTTCCTGGGTTGGCGGCATTGCGCTTCGCTATCGCCTGTATTCGCGCCTGGGCCTGGACGTGCCGACCATCACCCGCATCCTCAGCCTGAGCCTGATCACCAACTGGCTGGGCTACATGCTCCTGGCCGGTTTCGTGTTCGCCGGGGACTTCGTCGACCTGCCCGAAGGCTGGAAGATTGGCGACACCACGCTGCAACTGATCGGCTTTGTCTTGCTGGCCGTTTGCCTGGCGTATTTTTTGGCCTGCCGCTTCTCGAAAAAGCGCACCTGGACCGTCCGCAAGCAACAGTTTGTCCTGCCCTCGCTGAACCAGGCACTGCGCCAAGCCCTGCTGGGCGCGCTGAACTGGGGACTGATGGCGCTACTGATCTACGTGCTGCTGCCGGAAAAAGCCTTCTACCCGGCGGTGCTCGGGATCCTGCTCATCAGCAGCATCGCCGGCGTCATCGCCCACATCCCTGCGGGACTTGGCGTGCTTGAGACAGTGTTCATCACACTGATGCAACACCAATTCAGCAAAGGCCAACTGCTGGCCGCGCTGATTGGCTATCGGGTGATCTACTTCCTCATCCCGCTGATGATTGCGCTGGTGGTGTATGTGGTTTTGGAGAAACGGGCCAAGGCCATGCGCAGCAAGAACGAAGGGCAGTTGTAGGAGAGGAGATCGACTATCTGGGGCAGGTCGGGGACAGATTGCAGGTCGGGGACAGATTAATTTACGGTGAAGCGTTGTAAATAAATCAGTCCCCTCAAACATCGATCTGGAAAGGTCGGGGACAGATTGCAGGTCGGGGACAGATTAATTTACGGTGAAGCGTTGTAAATAAATCAGTCCCCCTCAAACATCGGCTCTGACTGTAGGACCGGCTTCAGCCGGGAAGCTTTTGCTTTTGATCTTCATACACAGATGGTCCAGTCACCGCCAATCGCGACTTGGGTGCAGGCTGAACGCAGGTCTCGCGGAGTGGGCCGAGCCGCATGGATGCGGCGAGAGCGCCGTCAGGACATGGATGTCCGTTCGGCGCGGGCCCACGGAGCGAGACCGGAGTGAAGGAACCCTGACGAAGGAAGGGCCCAACCGAGAGCAAGCACCCTTGGTTACTTGGGGTGCTTTTCCAAGTAACTCGCCGAAGGCGAAACAGTCTGCCCCCAGGCAGACCCCCTAGATCTTGATCTTGATCTTGATCTCAAAGATCAATCCCGCCCAGCGAACATCCTGACGGCATCCACCGCATCATTCGTCCCCGAACTGATCTGCACAATCGCCGCCCCCGCCTGATCCGCCAGATCCACCCCCTTCACCGCCGTACTCCGCGTATTGTCCATACTCACAATCGCCTGACGCGTCTCAGTCTGAATCACCTGAATCATCTCCGAAATCTCCTGCGTCGACCGACTCGTACGACCCGCCAGTTGCCGAACCTCATCGGCCACCACCGCAAAGCCACGGCCCTGATCGCCGGCCCGGGCCGCCTCGATCGCCGCATTCAACGCCAACAGATTCGTCTGATCCGCAATACTGCGAATCGTATTCACGATCGCCGTAATCTGCTCCGAGCGCTCACCCAACTGACCGATGATCCGCGACGAATCATCGATATTCTGCGAAATCTGACGCATCTCACTGGCCGCCTGCTGAATCACCTGCGTGCCTTGCTCAGCGTATTTCTGCGTCTGCACCGAAATGTGATAGGCCTGCGCAGCACTCTGGGAATCCTCCTCGTGCTTCTGAATACGCGCGGTCACATCCGACGCAAACTTCACCACCTTCCACAGCTTGCCGCTGGCGTCATACACCGGGTTATAGGACGCCTCCAGCCAGAGCGTTCGGCCCTGCTTGCCGACGCGCTTGAACTGATCGCTGAAAAACTCACCCTTGTTCAACCGACGCCAGAAGTCCTGATAATCGGCGCTGTTGCTGAACTCAGGCGGGCAGAGCATCTTGTGGCTTTTGCCCAACAACTCCTGCCGGCTGTAGCCCAACAAACGCAAGAGGTTATCGTTGGCCGCGATGATCGTGCCGTCCAGGTCGAACTCAATCACCGCCATGGCGCGGTCGATGGCCTGCAACTTGTTGTGGGTTTCGCTCTCGGCCTGAAGCTTGGCGGTCACGTCCATGGCGTACTTGACCACCCGGATGACCTTGCCGTCCGAATCCCTGACCGGGTTGTAACTGGCCTCCAGCCACACCGTGCTGCCGTCGCCGGCGACACGCTGGAACGTCGCGGTCACAAACTCGCCGCTGCGCAAACGTGACCACAACTGAGCGTACTCAGGGCTGCGCGCGTGTTCCGGGGTGCAGAACATGCGGTGCTCTTTACCGATGACCTGCTCGGGCCGGTAGCGCATGGTGTTGAAGAAGTTGTCGTTTGCCTTGAGCACCACACCGTTCAGATCGAACTCTATGCTGGCCATAGAGCGATTGATCGCTTCCAGCAGACTGGCCTGATGGGCGACGGTCAGCTGCAGGTCCTGGATGATTTTATTCTTGGACGAGTCGAAAAACATGATGGCGGCTCACGCAGGTGGAGAGGCGAGGGTCCAGGTCCATGACCGTGCGAGCGAGAGTCAGCTCAGATGCGTGTTCCCTGTGCAGTCCAGCGGATAATCACGCAGGTGATGTTAAAAAGCTATACCGAAGTTATACAGCTCGTCGGGTTTGTACAAGGCTGCCAGTTAATCGTCGAAACCGGCCTGCTCGGAGATCTCGTCCACCTTCAGCTCCAGTCGATAGGCCACGGCGATGAACAGTGCCTGACACAAACACAACGTAGCGCTGAGCGAACGAAACGCGAACGAGCTGCCTTCGTTGACCAGCAGCACGGCGTTGGCGCGCTTGGCCAGGGGCGACAGATTGCTGTCAGTAATGATCAAGGTCTTGGCCTGATGATGCTGGGCGATGCGCAGACAGTGCTGGGTTTCCTTGCCGTAGGGCGTGAAGCTGATGGCGATTACCAGGTCATTGGCGCGCACGCTGCGCATCTGCTCGCGGTAACTGCCGCCGAGGCCGGAAATCAGGTGGATGCGCTTATTGGTGTGCTGCAGGTTGTAGACCAGATAGTCGGCGACGGCGAAGGAGCGTCGTACCCCGACCACGTAGATGTTGTCGGCGTTGACCACCAGGTCCACGGCTTTCTCGAACGCTTCGTCGTCCAGTTCCAGCGCCAGCCGCTCCAGCCCCGACAACGTAGCGTTCACGCATTCGCGGGCCAGGTCGCCGGCGCTGGCCTTCTGCGATTTGTTGGCGATCATGCTGCGAATACGTTGCTGGTAGTTCTGCACCGGGGTGGTTTTGTGGGTGTAAGCCTCGCGAAACAGCGCCTGCATTTCGCTGAACCCGCTGAAGCCGAAGCGCTGGGAGAACCGCACAATGGCCGAAGGATGCACCTCGCATTCCCGGGCGATGTCGCTGATGCGGTCGACCATGATCCGGTCGCTCTGCTGGCTCATGTAGCTGGCGATGCGTTTGAGCTGGCGCGGCAGGCTCTCGTATTCGGCCGTGATCAGCTTGAGCAGGGCATCGGCGGTCTCCGGCGCGGCGGTGACGGGCGTTTCGCCGTCGGCTCCGTTATCGGGCGCGCCTGGCTGATCGAGGCTGGACATACGTGCAAATCCTTTGGCGGGTGGTGACGTGGCGGATAGTCCGGGAAGACAGGCGGCCAGTTTTGCAGGCTGTGACCCGCAATGCAAAGTGGAATAAATATTCCACCTGAAAATAATTTAGAAAAATTCATTGATCAAGGCCCGGCGCCGTTCTAGTCTGCATCCACGAACTCGCTTGCAAGCATCGGTTTTGCAGGCAAGGGCATCAGCACTCAAATCCATAACAATAAAAGAAGAGGGGCCGGCATGGGCCAGACTCGTTTTGCCACTGGGCGTCAGCTGGACGTGATTTGTCTCGGGCGCCTGGGTGTCGATCTCTACGCGCAGCAGATCGGCGCGCGCCTGGAGGACGTCAGCAGTTTCGCCAAATACCTCGGCGGCTCTTCCGCCAACATCGCGTTTGGCACCGCACGGTTGGGTGTGAAATCCGCCATGCTGACCCGCGTTGGCGACGACCACATGGGCCGTTTTCTGGTGGAGTCCCTGGCGCGGGAAGGCTGCGACGTCAGCGGCGTCAAGGTCGACGCCGAACGCCTGACCGCCATGGTCCTGCTCGGCATCAAGGACCGCGAAACCTTTCCACTGGTGTTCTACCGCGAGAACTGCGCCGACATGGCGCTCCAACCGGAAGACATCGACGAAGCGCAGATCGCCTCCAGCAAGGCGCTGTTGATCACCGGCACACATTTCTCCACCGATCAGGTGTTCCGCGCCAGCAGTCAGGCGCTGGACTACGCCGAAAAACACCACGTCCGACGCGTCCTCGATATCGATTACCGCCCGGTGCTCTGGGGCCTGGCCGGCAAGGCTGACGGCGAGACGCGCTTTGTCGCCAACGACACCGTCAGCCAGCACGTGCAGCGCATCCTGCCGCGCTTCGACCTGATCGTCGGCACCGAAGAAGAATTCCTCATCGCCGGTGGCACGACCGATTTGCTCAGCGCCCTGCGTCGGGTCCGCGAACTCAGTGCCGCGACCCTGGTGGTGAAGCTTGGGCCACAAGGCTGCACGGTGATTCACGGCGCGATTCCGGCAAGGCTGGAAGACGGCGCGATCTACCCCGGCGTGCGCGTGGAAGTGCTGAATGTGCTGGGCGCAGGCGATGCGTTTATGTCCGGCTTTCTCAAGGGTTGGCTCAACGACGAGAGCGATGAGCGCTGCTGCCAGTTGGCGAATGCCTGCGGCGGTCTGGTGGTGTCGCGGCATGCGTGCGCGCCGGCCATGCCGACGCTGGTCGAACTGGAATACCTGTTCAACAGCCCGGTGCCGATTACCCGACCCGATCAGGACGCGGTGCTGCAGCGCCTGCACCGGGTCAGCGTGCCCCGTCGCGAATGGCAGCCGTTGTTCATCTTCGCCTTCGATCACCGCGGGCAACTGGTGGAGCTGGCGCAAAAGGCCGGGCGCGATCCGGCCTGTATCGGCCAGCTCAAGCAGTTGTTCGTGCAAGCGGTCGCGCGGGTCGAAGCCGAGTTGCACACGCGCGGCATCGCTGCCGATGTCGGCGTGCTGGCGGATCAGCGCTTCGGTCAGGATTCACTGAATGCCGCCAGCGGGCGCGGCTGGTGGGTGGCTCGCCCGGTGGAAGTCCAGGGTTCACGCCCGTTGGCGTTCGAGCACGGGCGTTCGGTGGGCAGCACGCTGCAAAGCTGGCCTCAGGAACAGATCATCAAGTGCCTGGTGCAATACCACCCGGACGACGAGCCGATGCTGCGCCTGGAACAGGAAGCACAACTGCTGGGGCTGTATCAGGCGGCACTGGCCAGTGGTCACGAACTGCTGCTGGAGGTTATTCCGCCCAAGGATCATCCTTCGACCCATCCAGACGTTATCTACCGTTCCCTCAAGCGCCTCTACAACCTGGGCATTTACCCGGCCTGGTGGAAAATCGAGTCGCAGCCCGCCGAGGTCTGGGAGCAGCTCGACGCGCTGATCCACGAGCGCGATCCGTACTGCCGGGGCGTGGTGTTGCTGGGGCTGAACGCGCCCGCCGAAACCCTGGCGGTCGGCTTTCGTCAGGCGGCGAAAAGCACCACCTGCCGCGGTTTTGCCGTCGGCCGGACGATTTTTCATGAGCCCAGCCGAGCCTGGCTGGAAGGCGAAATCGACGACGCGGGCCTGATCACGCGGGTGCAGAGCAATTTCGGTTTCCTCATCGAATCCTGGCGCGACGCCCGGGCCTGACGTCAGCACGCCAGGCCTGTGTTTTCAGTTGAACGAGATAACAACAATAAAGGTGCAGCCATGCCCGCTTCTGCAATCCGAATTGGCATCAACCCGATTTCCTGGAGCAACGACGACCTCCCGGCCCTCGGCGGCGAAACGCCCCTGAGCACCGCGCTGAGTGAGGGCAAGGAAATCGGCTACGAAGGCTTCGAGCTCAACGGCAAATTCCCCAAGGATGCCCAAGGCGTGGCCGATGTGTTGCGCCCCTATGACCTGGCGCTGGTGTCGGGCTGGTATTCCGGTCGGCTCGCCAGCCGCTCGGCGGCCGAGGAAATCGACGCCATCGCCAGCCACGTCGAGCTGCTCAAGCACAATGGCGTCACGGTGCTGGTTTACGGCGAAGTGGCCGATTCGATTCAGGGTCAGCGCATTCGATTGGTCGAGCGACCGCGTTTCCACAGCGCCAGCGCCTGGCAGGCCTACGCCGACAAGCTCACCGAGCTGGCCCGGTTTACCCTGTCCCAGGGCGTGCGCCTGGCCTACCACCACCACATGGGCGCGTACGTGGAATCGCCGAAGGACATCGACACGCTGATGGCGCTGACGGGCGATGAAGTCGGCCTGCTGTTCGATTCCGGTCACTGCTACATGGGCGGCGGCGAACCGCTTCAAGTGCTGAGCAAACACATCGACCGCGTCTGCCATGTGCATTTCAAGGACGTGCGCAAACCGGTGGTGCAACTGGCGCGTAACCATTTGTGGAGCTTTCCGGACTGCATCGTCAACGGCACCTTCACCGTGCCCGGCGATGGCGACATCGATTTCGCCGCGCTGCTGGATGTGTTGATGCAGGCCGGTTACCAAGGCTGGCTGGTGGTCGAAGCGGAACAGGACCCGGCCGTCGCGCCGAGCTATGCCTATGCAAAGAAAGGCTACGAGACCCTGCGCGCGTTGCTGGCCGCCGCGCAGGTCAATCACTCCGCTCGACAACACCGCACGCCCCAACAACCGCCTGAACACAGGAGTCTGTGAACATGAATCTCTTGGTCAAGAGCAAGGCCGAAGGGCGCGATGTGGTCGCGCTGGCCGACGGCGTGCTGACGTACGTCGGCTTCTCCGCCCATCGATTGAGCGTCGGCGAACGTCTGCCGGTGAGTGCGGGCGACAAGGAAATCTGCCTGGTGCTGCTCAGCGGTCGCATCAGCGTCAGCGGCGAGGCGCCGGGGCAGGTCGGTTTCAACTGGGAAAACCTAGGTGATCGGCAGTCCGTGTTCGAGGACAAATCTCCCTTTGCGGTGTATCTGCCGCCGGGCAGCCAGGCCGAAGTCACGGCGTTGAGCGCGGTGCAGATTGCCGTGTGCGCGGCGCCCGGCGATGCGTCCAAAGACCTGCCGGCGCGAGTCATCACACCCGACACGATGAAACGCAGCGTGCGCGGCCGGGCGGCCAACACCCGTTACGTCTGCGACATTCTCCCTGATTCCGAGCCCGCGCATTCGTTGCTGGTGGTGGAGGTGCGCACGCCCTCGGGCCACTCGTCCAGCTACCCGCCGCACAAGCACGACACAGATGATTTACCGCACCAGAGCTTTCTCGAAGAAACCTATTACCATCAGGTCAACCCGCCCCAGGGCTATGTGTTCCAGCGCGTGTACACCGACGATCGCAGCATCGATCAGGCCATGGCCGTGGAGAACAACGACCTGGTCACGGTGCCCAAGGGGTATCACCCGGTCACCGTGCCGTACGGCTACGAATCCTATTACCTGAACGTGATGGCCGGCCCCAAACGCGCCTGGCAATTTCATAACGATCCGCAGCATAGCTGGCTGCTCGATTTGTAAATCTATTGGAAGGAGCCCCTCAATGAGCACTGCCCCGATCATCGGCCACTACATCAACGGCCAGATTCACGACAGCGCCGAGCGTTTCAGCGATGTGTTCAATCCGGCCACCGGCGCCGTGCAGGCCCGGGTCGCGCTGGCGGAACTGAAGACCGTCGATGAAGCCGTCGCCGCTGCCCAGGCGGCGTTTCCCGCCTGGGCGGACCAGTCGTCCCTGCGCCGTGCGCGGGTCATGTTCAAGTTCAAGGAATTGCTCGACCAGCACCATGACGAGCTGGCGGCCATCATCTGCCGCGAGCACGGCAAGGTGTTTTCCGATGCCAAGGGCGAGGTGGTGCGCGGCATTGAAATCGTCGAGTTCGCCTGCGGCGCGCCGAGCCTGTTGAAGAGCGACTACAGCGACAACATCGGTGGCGGCATCGACAACTGGAACCTGCGTCAGCCGCTGGGGGTTTGCGCCGGCGTCACGCCGTTCAATTTCCCGGTGATGGTGCCGCTGTGGATGATCCCCATGGCGCTGGTCACCGGCAACTGCTTCATCCTCAAGCCGTCCGAACGCGACCCGTCGGCGAGTCTGCTGATGGCGCAACTGTTGAAACAGGCGGGCCTGCCGGATGGCGTGTTCAACGTGGTGCAGGGCGACAAAGTGGCCGTGGACGCGCTGTTGCAGCACAAGGGCATCGAGGCGATTTCCTTTGTCGGCTCCACGCCCATCGCCGAATACATTCATCAGCAGGGCACGGCCCACGGCAAGCGCGTGCAGGCCCTCGGCGGTGCGAAAAACCACATGATCGTCATGCCCGATGCCGACCTGGATCAGGCGGCCGACGCATTGATCGGCGCGGCTTACGGTTCGGCGGGCGAGCGCTGCATGGCGATTTCCATCGCCGTGGTGGTGGGCGACGTGGGGCAGAAACTCATCGACAAGCTGCTGCCGCGCATCGATGCCCTCAAGGTCGGCAACGGCATGAACGCCGACTCGGACATGGGCCCGCTGGTCACCGCGGTGCACAAGGCCAAGGTCGAGGGCTACATCGCCCAGGGCCTTCAAGAGGGGGCGAAGCTGATTGTCGACGGGCGCAACTTCACCGTGCCGGGGGCGGAACAGGGCTTCTTCGTCGGCGCCACGCTGTTCGATGAGGTGACGCGGGAGATGACTATCTATAAGGAGGAAATATTCGGACCGGTGCTGGGCATCGTCCACGTGCCTGATTTTGCCTCGGCGGTGGAGCTGATCAACGCCCACGAATTCGGCAACGGCGTGTCGTGCTTCACCAGCGACGGCGGCATTGCCCGGGCCTTTGCGCGCAACATCAAGGTCGGCATGGTGGGCATCAACGTGCCGATCCCGGTGCCGATGGCCTGGCATTCGTTCGGCGGCTGGAAGCGCTCGCTGTTCGGCGATCACCATGCCTACGGCGAAGAAGGCCTGCGGTTCTACAGCCGCTACAAGAGCGTCATGCAGCGCTGGCCGGACAGCATCGCCAAGGGCGCGGAATTCAGCATGCCGACGGCGAAGTAGGGGAACAACGTTAATCGTTTGCTGAACGCGGTCAATGTGGGAGCGAGCTTGCTCGCGAAGGCGGCTGTATGGCTACTGGGGATGTGCCAGACGGACCGGCCCCTTCGTGAGCAAGCTCACTCCCACAGGGATCATCGCTGAGTCTGAATATTCAGCCCAGTCAGCCAAGTCCGCTAACCATTCCCAGGGCTTTCATCACCGCCAATAACAACAAGGTGCAAGCATGACCACGACTCGATTGACCATGGCCCAGGCCCTGGTGAAGTTTCTCGATAACCAGTACGTCGAAGTCGACGGCGTGCAGAGCAAGTTCGTCGCCGGGGTGTTCACCATTTTCGGTCACGGCAACGTGCTCGGCCTGGGCCAGGCGCTGGAGCAGGACAGCGGCGAGCTCATCGTCCACCAAGGCCGCAACGAACAAGGCATGTGCCACGCCGCCATGGGTTTTGCCAAGCAGCACCTGCGGCGCAAGGTCTACGCCTGTAGCTCGTCGGTCGGCCCCGGCGCTGCCAACATGATCACTGCCGCGGCCACCGCGTCGGCCAATCGCATTCCGCTGTTGTTGCTGCCCGGCGATGTCTACGCCAGTCGCCAGCCCGATCCGGTGCTGCAACAGATCGAACAGTTCCACGACCTCAGCATCAGCACCAACGACGCCTTCAAGGCCGTGAGCAAATACTGGGACCGCATCAACCGCCCCGAGCAGCTGATGAGCGCGGCCATCAACGCCATGCGCGTGCTCACGGACCCTGCCGAAACCGGGGCCGTCACCCTGGCACTGCCCCAGGACGTGCAGGCCGAAGCCTACGATTACCCCGATTCATTCCTGCAAAAGCGCGTGCACCGCATCGACCGACGTCCGCCCACCGAAGCCATGCTCAACGACGCCGTGGCGCTGCTCAAAGGCAAACGCAAGCCGCTGCTGATCTGTGGCGGCGGCGTGCGTTATTCCGGTGCGGCCGCCGAGTTGCAGGCGTTCGCCGAGCGCTTCGGCATCCCGTTCAGCGAAACCCAGGCAGGCAAGAGCGCCATCGTCTCCGCCCATCCACTGAACATGGGCGGCATCGGCGAGACCGGCACCCTGGCGGCGAATACCCTGGCCCGGGAGGCGGACCTGATCATCGGCGTCGGCACCCGTTACAGCGATTTCACCACCGGCTCCAAATCCCTGTTCCAGAACCCTGACGTGCAATTCCTCAACCTCAACGTTGGCGCTTTCGATGTGCAGAAACTCGATGGCGTGCAGGTGTTGGCCGATGCGCGCCTCGCGCTTCTCTCCCTGTCGGATCAGTTGGGGGACTACCGCGCGCAGTGGGGCGATCAGCCGCGCGAGGCAAGGGCTGCGATGGACACGGAAGTGGATCGGCTGTACGCCGTGGAATACCAGACCGAGGCTTTCGAGCCGGAAGTCAGCGGCCATCTCGACCCGCAGGTGCTGCGCGATTTCATCGAAATGACTGGTTCGTGCCTGACCCAGAGCCGGGTATTGGGCGTGCTCAACCAGCAATTGCCCTCAGACGCGGTCATCGTCGCGGCGGCCGGCAGTCTGCCCGGCGACTTGCAGCGGGCATGGCGCAGCACCAGCGTCGACAGTTATCACGTCGAGTACGGCTATTCCTGCATGGGCTATGAGGTCAACGCCGCGTTGGGCGTGAAAATGGCGGCGCCGGAGCGTGAGGTGTACGCGCTGGTGGGCGACGGTTCCTACATGATGCTGCACTCGGAACTGGCCACGTCGATTCAGGAACGGCGCAAGATCAACGTGATACTGCTCGACAACATGGCCTTCGGTTGCATCAACAATTTGCAGATGGGCAACGGCATGGGCAGTTTTGGTACGGAATTCCGCTACCGCAATCCCGAGACCGGTCAGCTGGATGGCGACTTCGTGCCGGTGGATTTCGCCATGAGTGCCGCGGCGTATGGCTGCAAGACCTACAAGGTCAGCAACGCCCGGGAGCTGGAAGCGGCACTGGCCGATGCGCGCCTGCAGACCGTTTCGACGCTGATCGACATCAAGGTGCTGCCGAAAACCATGATCCACGGCTACCTGTCGTGGTGGCGCGTGGGCGTGGCGCAGGTGTCGACCACGGGAACAACGGCCGAGGCGTACGAGCGGCAAAAAGCGGCGTTGGCCAAGGCCCGCCAGTATTGAACACAGGCCCTGTAGGAGCGTGGCTTGTCCCGCGATCTACCGGGAACCGGCAGCACATTCAGGCAACGCGATGTGTCTGATACACCGCATTGGCTGGATTGACGACGACTGCGTCGCCGATCGCGGGACAAAGCCACGCTCCTACAGGGCAAGGAGATTACTTATGAAAATCGGACTCATCGGCTACGGCAAGGGCGGGCGTTACTTTCACGCGCCGCTGATTGCCAGCCAGCCCGGCGTGACGTTTGCCGGCGTGGTCACCCGTTCGCCGGAACGCCGCCAGGACCTGCGCAACGATTACCCCAAAGTCCCGGCCTTCGACAGCCTGGCCGATCTGGTCGCGGCCGGTGTCGATGCGGTGGTGATCTCGACGCCGCTGGCCTCCCGCCGTGCCTTGATTCTCGAAGCCATCGAACTCGGCGTCCCGGTCGTCAGCGACAAACCGTTCGCGCCGGATGCCCAGGCGGCCCAGGAACTGGTAGACGCCGCCGAACGCCGAGGCGTGCTGCTGGGCGTGTACCAGAACCGTCGCTGGGACTCGGATTTTCTCACCGTGCGCAAGCTGATCGATCAGGGCGTTCTCGGCGACATCAGCCGCTTCGAGTCCCGGGTCGAGCGCTATTCGCCGTCCTCGGTTGGCAAGGAAAGCGGCGGCGGCATTCTCCGCGATCTCGGCAGCCATCTGGTGGATCAGGCACTGCTGCTGTTCGGGCCGGTGAAGCGGGTGTACGCCGAGCTTGAGTTCGCGACGCCGGAGCAAAAGGTCGATCACGGCTTCTTTATTTCACTGACCCATGCCAACGGCGTGGTTTCGCACCTCTGGGGCAACTGCCTGCAAAATGCCCAGGGCCCGCGTTTTCGAGTCAACGGTTCACAGGGCTGCTATACCGTGGAGGGCCTCGACGGTCAGGAAGCTGCCGCACTGGCCGGGTTGTCCCCCCGATCCGAAGGCGATCGCTGGGGCGTGGAAGAACACCGACGCTGGGGTTGGTTCGAGCAGGGCGAGCACCGCGAGCGGGTCCCGTCGGAGCGTGGCTGCTGGACCGAGTTTTACCGGCAGTGGCAGGAAGCGGTGACGAATCAGGGGCGTAATCCTGTGGATGCAAACGATGCGGTGGCCTCGGCCCGCGTGCTGGATGCCGCGAGGATCAGCGCGATGGAGGGCAGGGTGGTTGTGCTGTAGGACGTGCACCCGGATGTCCCGCGAGGGAGTGCGCTGCACCCACCGGATTGTCCGAACGAGGCGCATCAAACCGAAAATAGAAATTAATTCTAAAAGATGTTGAAGTAGAAATTATTTTCCAATAGAGTCATTTCCAGGTTGCCGACGATCGCCGTCAGCGCCTGGTGCCGGGTCTCCCGGCAGCAGGCCGAACGAGCGACACAAAAACAAGAAAGCCAATCGCAGACAGGTACCGCCAATGAATATCTTCAGATCAGCCGCCAAGGCTTGCCGCCCCTTCTTACTCGCGCTTCCTGCTATTCCCCGCGCTGTTTCCCACAGATTGATCAACGCCGCCCCCGCTGTCGAATCCGCCCTCGAAACCATCGCCCATGTGCTCTGCGTCCAACGCCGCGGCGTTGTGGTATGCGGCGCATCGGGTGGTTCGGTCGCGCACCTTTCAGACACGGCGTGCACTGCTCCGCGCTGAGTGTCAGTACCTCCAGCCGTCATCATCCCTGTCATTACAACAACAAGAATCTGGAGAAAGACCGTTCATGAATACCCCGCTCCGTTTCACCTCACTCGCTCTAGCCCTCATGCTGAGCAGCGGCGCCACCCTGGCCGCCGACCTGAAGATCGGCGTGTCCATGTCGCAGTTCGATGACACGTACCTGACTTACATGCGCGAGGACATGGACAAAAAAGTCAAAGCCATGGGCGGCGTCGATTTGCAGTTTGTCGATGGCCGCAATGACGTGAACAAACAGCTCGATCAGGTGCAAGAGCTGATTGGCAAGAAGGTTGACGCACTGATCGTCAACCCCGTCGACACCGAAGCCACCGTGAAGATCACCAAGGCTGCCACGGATGCCGGCATTCCGCTGGTCTACGTCAACCGCCGTCCGGACGATCCGAAGCTGCCCGCAGGCGTTGCCTCTGTGACCTCCGACGACAAGGAAGCCGGGCGCATGCAAATGGAATACCTGGCCAAGAAAATGGACGGCAAGGGCAACGTCGTCATCTTGCTCGGTGAGCTGGCCAATAACTCGACCCGCGACCGCACGGCGGGCGTCAAGGAAGTCCTGAAAAACTACCCCGACATCAAGGTCACTCAGGAGCAGACCGGCGCCTGGCAGCGGCAGAAAGGCATGGACGTCACCAATGACTGGCTGACCCAGGGCCGCGACTTCAAGGCGGTCATCTCCAACAACGACGAAATGGCCATCGGTGCGGCCATGGCCCTGAAGCAGGCGGGCAAAAAAGGTGAGGTATTTGTGGCCGGTGTCGACGGCACGCCGGACGGTCTGAGCGCGGTCAAGAAAGGCGACCTCTCGGTCTCGGTGTTTCAGGACGCCAAGGGGCAAGGCGAGGGCGCAATCGATGCGGCGGTGAAATTGGCGAAGAAGGAAACGCTGCCCGAACAGGCCATCGTGATTCCTTTCAAGCTGATCACCCCGGAAAACGTCAACACCTTCAAATAACCGCTCATCTCAGACCGACTGACACCCGGCAGAGCACCGCCTGGCCGTGCCTCTGCCGACCCTGTCAACCGAGGAGCCTGTGACCATGTTCGCTTCCACAACCGCTTCGGCTTCAACCCTCTCGCCTGTCTCCGGGACGACGAACGACGCCGAGCACCCTTATCTGCTGGAAATCACCAACATCAGCAAGGGCTTCCCCGGGGTGGTGGCGCTGGACAACGTGCAACTGCGCGTGCGGCCCGGCAGCGTGCTGGCGCTGATGGGCGAGAACGGCGCGGGCAAGTCCACGCTGATGAAAATCATTGCCGGCATCTACCAGCCCGACAGCGGCGAAATCCGTCTGCGCGGCGAGCCGGTGGTGTTCCAGTCGCCGCTGGCGGCGCTGCAATCGGGCATTGCCATGATCCATCAGGAGCTCAACCTGATGCCCCACATGAGCATCGCCGAGAATATCTGGATCGGCCGCGAGCAGCTCAACGGCCTGCACATGGTAGATCACCGCGCGATGCACCGCTGCACGGCGGAATTGCTCGAACGCCTGCGCATCAACCTCGATCCAGAGGAGATGGTCGGCAACCTGAGCATCGCCGAGCGGCAGATGGTCGAGATCGCCAAGGCCGTTTCCTACGACTCCGACGTACTGATCATGGACGAGCCGACCTCCGCCATTACCGAGACGGAGGTCGCCCACCTGTTTTCGATCATTGCCGACCTGCGGGCCCAGGGTAAGGGCATCATCTACATCACCCACAAGATGAACGAAGTGTTCGCCATCGCCGATGAGGTGGCGGTGTTCCGGGACGGCGCCTATATCGGTCTGCAGCGGGCCGACAGCATGAACGGCGACAGCCTGATTTCGATGATGGTTGGCCGTGAACTCACCCAGCTGTTTCCCGAACGCGACCAGCCCGTGGGCAAGTTGCTGCTGTCGGTTCGCGACCTGTCGCTCAACGGCGTGTTCGAAGGCGTGTCGTTCGACCTGCACGCCGGCGAAGTGTTGGGCATCGCCGGGCTGATGGGCTCGGGGCGCACCAATGTCGCTGAAACGATCTTCGGCATCACCCCCAGTACACGCGGGGAAATCCTCCTGGATGGCACGCCGATCCGTGTCAGCGACCCACACTTCGCCATCGAGAAAGGCTTTGCGTTGCTCACCGAGGATCGCAAGCTCAGCGGCCTGTTTCCGTGCCTGTCGGTGCTGGAAAACATGGAGATGGCGGTGCTGCCCCATTACGCTGGCAACGGTTTTGTCCACCAGAAAGCCTTGCGCGTGCTGTGCGAAGACATGTGCAAAAAGCTGCGGGTGAAGACGCCGTCCCTTGAGCAGTGCATCGACACGCTGTCCGGCGGCAATCAGCAGAAGGCGCTGCTGGCGCGCTGGCTGATGACCAACCCGCGGGTGCTGATCCTCGATGAGCCCACCCGCGGCATCGACGTCGGCGCCAAGGCCGAGATCTATCGGCTGATTTCCCTGCTCGCCAGCGAGGGCATGGCGGTGATCATGATTTCTTCCGAACTGCCGGAAGTGCTGGGGATGAGCGACCGGGTCATGGTCATGCACGAAGGCGAAATGATGGGCACCCTCGACCGCGCCGAGGCCACCCAGGAGCGGGTCATGCACCTGGCGTCCGGAAACCCGGCCCACTGAATCTCGGGCTATTGACGCTCCGATTCAAGCACTGCACCACGCCCCAGTCACACTGCCCCAGTCGGTTCGCACAAGAACAAGAGGCACACATGAAGATGAACGCGATGCTGGAAAACAAACCCGCACTGGCGCCCCGCAAGCACAAGCGCCGGCTGCCCACCGAATTGAGCATCTTTCTGGTGCTGATCGGCATTGGTCTGATCTTCGAGTTGTTCGGGTGGATCGTCCGCGATCAGAGCTTTCTGATGAATTCCCAGCGGCTGGTGCTGATGATTCTGCAGGTGTCGATCATCGGCCTGCTGGCCATCGGCGTGACCCAGGTCATCATCACCACCGGCATCGACTTGTCGTCAGGTTCGGTGCTGGCGCTGTCGGCGATGATTGCCGCCAGCCTGGCGCAATCGTCGGACTACACCCGCGCCGTGTTTCCGTCGCTGACCGATCTGCCGGTGTGGGCGCCCGTCATCGCCGGCCTTGGGGTGGGGCTGCTCGCCGGGGCGATCAACGGCAGCATCATCGCCATCACCGGCATCCCGCCGTTCATTGCCACGCTGGGCATGATGGTCTCGGCGCGGGGGCTGGCGCGCTATTACACCGGCGGCCAACCCGTGAGCATGCTGAATGACTCCTACACCGCGATCGGCCAGGGCGCCATGCCGGTGATCATCTTTCTGGTCGTCGCGGTGATCTTTCACATCGCCCTGCGCTACACCAAGTACGGCAAATACACCTACGCCATCGGCGGCAACATGCAGGCGGCGCGCACCTCGGGGATCAACGTCAAGCGGCATCTGGTGATCGTCTACAGCATCGCGGGTCTGCTGGCCGGGCTGGCCGGGGTGGTGGCGTCGGCACGGGCGGCCACCGGACAGGCCGGCATGGGCGTTTCCTACGAGCTGGACGCCATCGCGGCGGCGGTGATCGGCGGCACGAGCCTGGCCGGTGGCGTCGGGCGGATCACCGGCACGGTCATCGGCGCGCTGATCCTCGGGGTCATGGCCAGCGGCTTTACCTTCGTCGGCGTCGATGCCTACGTGCAGGACATCATCAAGGGCCTGATCATTGTCGTCGCCGTGGTCATCGATCAGTACCGCAACAAGCGCAAGCTCAAGCGCTGAGTCGTTCAGGCGTCATCAAAGAGGGCCTCATTGCAGGCCCTTTTCGTTTTTCATCGGTTTGAACCGATCACGCCACGGTCGGTCAGACACCATCTGCCTCGTTTCGAGGACGCCTGGGCCGGGTGAAGGGTGCGATCAAATCCCCGGCGCGACCCAATGCCACCGGGTATTGCGGCCCTTGTTGGACGAATCCTGATCAATTATGTTGCCGAGTACCGAACCCGGCCTTAGACTGCCGCCCCTCGTAAATTGAGTGCCAAGCGGCGCTTCGAGACTACGGCGCGTTTAATGCCAGGTTGAGGCGCACCTTTGAGATCGCCCTAATGCACGTTTTTTTATAGAGAAATCAATGACCAAGGAAAAGTTGCTGGCGATGCCGGCCGATGACTACATGAACGCCGAGCAGCACGCGTTCTTCGTCGGCCTGTTGCAAGCCATGAAAGTCGAAATCCACGAGCGCATCGAGCAGAGCCGTATCGCGATCGAAAGCCTGGACACCCCGGCTGACCCTGCCGACGCCGCTTCCGTGGAAGAAGAGCGCCACTGGCTGGTGAACGTGATTGACCGCGATCAGCGCATGCTGCCTCAGCTGGAAATGGCCTTGAGCCGCATCGCTGACGACAGCTTTGGCTGGTGTGAAGACAGCGGCGAGCCGATTGGCCTCAAGCGCCTGCTGATCAGCCCGACCACCAAGTACTGCATCGAAGCTCAGGAACGTCACGAGCAGATCGACCGCCACCAGCGTCAGGCGTGATCCATCGGGTTCGACCGCCCGCAACGGGTGGTCGAGCCGTTCCCTTGCGCACCGTTCAACCGCCTACTGTATAGCCCCCCGTCGCAGCACATTCCGACCGACTACCACCAATGACTCATGGCGCATGGCCGCTATTTGGGCGTTTAATGCTTTCACAATAATGAAAGCAGGGCAGGTCCCGGACATGGATGCGAAAGGTCGTCACGCAGCAACACCCTCCCACCCCGCGCACGCGGCCGTCGACAGTCAGGTCGTCACCGGTTCGCGCTGGCTGACGCCCGCCCTGCAAAGCCTTGGCTTGTGCCTGCTGTTTGCGGCGATGGCGTGGGGCCATGTGTCCGTTTACGTGTGCCTGCCCGTCGCGCTGTTGATTCTGTGGTTGCCGCCGCTGTTCGCCGGCCGAACGCCGGTGGCGGCGGGAGAGGCGGGCGAAGACACCATGACGCGTCTGACCCGGGACCTGTCCCGAAGCACCAGTCACAACGCGTTGTCTGCTGCGGCCGTGGCGTTTTCGGTCAGGCAACTGGCGGGCAAGCTGCAGTCTCAGGTCAACCCGGCCGAGCAGATCGTCAGCAGCGCCGATGTGATGATCGCTACCGAGCGCGCCACGTCGACCCTCAGCCAGCAAGCGCTGACGGCCGCCAGCCAGGCGCGGGAGAGCAGCGGCGCCGGGCTCAACGTCCTCAACGCTTCCATCGGCCTGATGCACCAACTCAGTGAGCGGGCCGACAGCAGCCGTGAACTGATCGAAGCGCTCAGCCAGCGCAGCGAAGACATTCAGCGTGTGACGGCGGTGATTCAGTCCATCGCCAGCCAGACCAATCTGCTCGCCCTCAACGCCGCCATCGAAGCCGCGCGGGCCGGCGAACACGGCCGTGGCTTTGCGGTGGTGGCCGATGAAGTGCGCGGGCTGGCCGGGCGTACGGCGACGGCGACCAGTGAAGTCGGGGAGATGGTCGTTGATATCCAGCAGCGCACCCGTCAGGTGGTCGAGCAGATCCGGCAGTTGTCGGGCGACCTGAGTGGCGGCGTGGCGCAGGTCGAATCCACCGGTCAGCAACTGGCGAGCATCGCTCAGCTGGCGGTTGGCGTAGAGCAGCAAGTGGGTGAGATCGCGCGGGGCGCCCAGACCAATCAGGCGCAATTGAGCAGCCTGTTCGTGGCCGTCGAGCAAATGCGCAGCGACCTGGCCGTCAGCGATGACCAGACCCGGCGTCTGGCGCAATCGGCGTTGCAGATGGAGGAGCAGGCGGAAACCATCAGCGAACGCCTGGCCCAGGTCGGTCTGGATGACTATCACCAGCGCATTTACGACCTCGCCCGCGAAGGCGCCAGCCAGATCGCCGCCACGTTCGAAGAGGACATCGATCAGGGCCGGGTCAGCCTGACCGATCTGTTCGACCGCACCTATCAGCCCATCGCCAACACCTCGCCGGCCAAGTACCAGACGCGCTTCGACCGCTACACCGACCAGACGCTGCCGGCGATTCAGGAACCGCTGCTGACCCGTCATGAGGGGCTGGTGTTCGCCATCGCCTGCACCCAGCAAGGCTACGTGCCGACCCACAATAAGGCGTTCAGCCGACCTTTGACGGGCGACACGGCAGTCGACGCGGTCAACAACCGCACTAAGCGCAAGTTCGACGACCGCACCGGGATTCGCTGCGGCAGTCACCAGCAGCCGGTTCTGTTGCAGACCTACACCCGCGATACCGGCGAACTGATGCACGATCTTTCCGTGCCTGTCATGGTCAAGGGCCGGCATTGGGGCGGGCTGCGACTGGGCTATAGGCCGGAGAAAAGCTGAGGACTGAGTTGCAAGCGACAAGCTTCAAGTGAAGAGCAGTGAGCAGTGATCGGGCGTCTTGTGGCTTGCCGCTTGAAGCTTGCAGCTCTTCGCGGAGCGTTAGTTGTGAGACTAAGGCCCTTCAATTATTTAAACGTCCGATATTGAAGTAGGAAGCGTCTGAAGTGCAGTTCCATCGGTTGACGGGACGTTAACTGCGATCATCCTGTGAGTATATGTCCGAATATGTAAATGCCTGTTCGGGACTCATGTCAGTACTCACGGATGAATCAAATGACAAAGAAAACTATCACTCACGCGTCGGCCGATTCCCGCACCGACGCGCCGGAAGTCACCGTTCGCCTCGGTGTGTTCTTCGACGGGACCGGTAATAATCGCGTCAATAGCCAGATAGGCGCCGACTGCCAGGCCATGGCGGAAGTCTACGGCGGCGTGCATATAAAAGAATGTAGTGGCCGACACACTGACCCCGGCAGCAGTTACAGCAACAGCCCCACCAATATCGCGAGACTGGCCGGCTTATATAAGCAACAGCGCAAGGCGATCATTAAAGCCGACGGCCTGTATGTATATGGTGCGGTGTATGTCAGCGGCGTTGGCACTACCTCTGGCGGGCGCGATTCACGCGTGTCGGGCCAGGGCTTTGGTCGCGGCACCACCGGCGTGGTGGCGAAAGTGTCGCGGGGAATCAAAAAACTCGCCGACGAACTTCAGATGTTTGAAAGCGATAATCCGGGTTGTGTCATCGGTGCGGTGGAACTGGACGTGTTTGGCTTCAGTCGGGGTGCGGCCTCGGCCCGGCATCTGGCCAACGAAGTGCTGAAAAAATCCCGGGGCGCGCTGGACCCGGTTCTGGACCCGCGCAAACTGCCGCTGTCGGACAGCTTCTCATGGGCCAGCGGCAGCGTACGGTTGAAGGTTATCGGGCTGTTCGACACCGTGGCCGCCGTCGGTGGGATCGCCGATCTGGGCAGCGTTCGGGATGCGGTCAATAAACGGGTCAATCTGTTTCTGCCGCCCGGGTGCGCGCAGCAGGTGCTGCATCTGGTGGCCGGCGATGAGCATCGGCGCAACTTCGTCCTAAACAGCGTCAAGCCCGACTGGCCCCGGGAAATCGTGCTGCCCGGCAGCCATTCGGACATCGGCGGCGGTTACCAGCCCCAGGAAGTCGAGAAGGTGTCGCTGTTCCGGCCACGCCGCAGCCTGGTATGCGTCAACACGCCCTACGACGAAACGGACGCCTGGCTGCAGGCCCACGCCGAGCTGTCCACCCTTGACGCCAGGCGTCTGCTCGACCCCACCGATGAAAGCGCTTCGCTGGGCGTTGAATGTTTCGAACGGTTTGCCAGCAGCTCACGCGGGGTCAAAACGGTGGTCGCGACGGTGACGCTGGAACGCCGCGTCTACAACCACCTTGCCCACATTTATCTGCGGCTCATGCACACCCTGGCGAGTGACGAAGGTGTGCCGTTTTTGCCGATCCGTGATTCCGCAGAAATCACCCTGCCACCAGAATTGCGTCCCATCGCCGCCAAGCTGATCAGCCATGCAAAAGGAGAGGGCGGGGTGCTGAACGACGCCGAGCTGACGCTGTTGCATCAGCGCTACATCCATCGCTCGGCGCACTGGAACAACGCCCGACGCGATGCGCTGGTGGATGGTCTTTTTGTGCACGCGCCTGCGCGGAATGGGCGGCAGATGTTTTCCAATGTCGGCCAGCCCGGTTATCCACAGTGACCGGGCTGCCTTGAGGGGTTGGGGCACGATAATGGCGGATCAGGCAAAAAAATGGCGGCCTCGAAGGGCCGCCTTTTTCACACGTGCGCCGGGTCAGGTCGGCGTGTGCAGCAACACATTCAGCTCGTCAACGATGGGCGCCCAATCGTCATCCAGCTGAATCTTCTCCTTGAGCAGTCCGGCTTGATTCTCCGTCCAGAAATCGGCTTCGGAGACCTTCTCACCTTCCGGCAGTTGGTGCGCGGCGACAAATGCGTCGATGCTGGCCTGATCGGACTCCAGCCCCAGTTGTTCGAACAACATTTCAAGCGACGGCGTCATGATTTCCATTTTTTCTCCCGAACGGGTCAAGGACCCGGGTTGGCGTGTCAGTGAGTAACCTTCTGCTGCATGGGAGTACGCGCGGCAGGCAAGAGTTCTAACTGATTGCCTGAAGAGCCGCTGACACACCGCGCGCTTTTAGTAGGACTGGCTTTAGCCGGGAAAGCGTCAGGTGTCACACCGCGAAATTGAGGGTGTTCAATCAGGCCTCTTCCCGGCTGAAGCCGGTCCCACTAAAACAAAATCGCAACTGACACACCACGCGCTATTAGTAGGACCGGCTTTAGCCGGGAAGGCGTCAGGTGTCACACCGCGAGATTGAGGGTGTCCAATCAGGCCACTTCCCTGCTGAAGCCGGTCCCACTAAAACAAAATCGCAACTGACACACCACGCGCTTTTAGTAGGACTGGCTTTAGCCGGGAAAGCGTCAGGTGTCACACCGCAGAATTGAGGGTGCCCAATCAGGCCACTTCCCGGCTGAAGCCGGTCCCGCTAAAAAAATCGCATGGCTCTTTGCTGGGGTGAAGCCACCCCACTCACACATCCGATGGCGTCTTGCCGTGTCGGGCCAGTCCCACCGAAACATCGTATGGCGGCAAAAACGTCATCGCAGCGGACGAAAGGGATATAGCCCGTATAGACTGACTGCCGGTAGAATCCGTACCCACGCCAGCGTCCGGCTTCAGGACGCACCATTTCTCGTTTTTTCTCGCCCGGTCCGCTGTCCGGGCGAGTTCCTATCTGGTTGGGAGTTTGTACATTGGCAGTAGGTAATCTGGATACCCACGCGTTATTCGTGCTCGGCGACGTGCGCGCGAAGTTGGTGAAGCTATTCCAGGCGCGATTCGTTTACGTCATCGAACAATCCCCTGAAGGCATTTACATGTCGGAGATCGACACCGACACCGCACTGGTGGTCGATGACAAACCCGGTCTGGAGCTGAAAGTGGGTGACCACTTCCGTGCCGCGGTATTGCCCAGCCGCGAAGGCGGCAAATTCGAAATCCGCTTTCGCGACATCAGGATGACCATCTATGGTCTGGGCGAATACGCGTTTGTCGAAGTGCCTGAAGGCCAGGGCATCGTGTTCAAAGAGTCCCACAGCATCTTCATGGTGTTCGCCGCCCACGAGCAGATTGAGTCCGGCCTGAGCAAAGTCCTCAAAGCCGCCACCGCCAAAGCCGCGAAATGGCGCAAGGGCGAGCTGACGTTCAAAGCCAGCGAGTAAGCACCGCGCTTCAACACACCTGCACACGGAACGCGCCCACATCCCCCCACGCCACAAGCGATGGGTGGCGGGCATGCGTGCGTCCGGCTATCGCCAACGGCACAGCATCAATGCCCTTGCTGTCTGCCGTCGCTGACTTCAGGTGGCACGTCGTCACCGGCCATGCGCTTGCGAAAGAGTCCGGTGCGCGCCAGCAGCAAGGTGGTGACCGGCACGGTGATGGCGAGCAGGATCGGGATCAGCCACGCGTGCAGCACGGGACCCTCCTTCAGCGCCGAGAAGTAGGTGATGGACGCCAGCGCCACGCACCACGCGCCGAGGGTCGACGCCAAGGCGGGCGGGTGCATGCGCTGAAAAAAGTCTTTCATGCGCAACAGACCCAGCGCGCCGATCAGCCCGAACAGGCTGCTCAGCACCAGCAGGACGGCGGTCAGCACTTCGACCCAGAACGGCAGAACCTGCAACGAATTCATTCGATCACCTCGCCGCGCAACAGAAATTTGGCCAGCGCAAATGAGCCGACGAAGCCGAACAGTGCGATCAGCAGCGCCGCCTCGAAGTAGGTGTCACTGGCATAGCGAATCCCCAGCACCAGCATCATCAGCATCGCCAGGATGTACAGGTAGTCCAGCGCCAGCACCCGGTCCTGCGCCGACGGGCCTTTGAACAGGCGGATCAAGGTCAGGACCATGGCGAGGGTGAACACCGACAGCGTAAAAAGAATCGCGTTTGTGAGCAGGGCGCTCATTGGAAAATCTCCATCAGTGGCCGTTCGTACGTGCTCTTGAAGTGCTCGATGAAGGCCGCTTCGTCGTCCAGATCGAACACATGCATCAGCAGCACGCTGCGATCCAGCGCCAGTTCAGACCAGACCGTGCCCGGCACCACCGTGCAGATCATCGCCAGCGCCGCGAGGCCGTGGGCGTCGTGCAGGTCCAGCGGCACCTTGACGAAGGCCGAGCGCGGTGGACGGCGGCCCGCGCGCAGTACGCCCCAGGCGACGGCCAGATTGGACACCACCACATCGCGGCCCACCAGCAAGAACAAGCGCAGTGCGGCGCCGGGTTTGCGGATTCGCGCGGGCGAAGGGCGCAACGGCGCGAAGATGCAGGGCGCGAAAAAGCCGAGCAGGGCGCCCAGCAGCAGATTGCCCGGGCTCAGCGAAAGGTTGAGCAACAGCCACAACCCCCACAGCGACAGCGACAACAGTGGCGCGGGAAACAGGCGCTTCATGGCTGCACCTCCGCCGCTGCCGAAGCGGGCCCCGGTATCGGCCTGGCTGCCTTGACGGAGAGCACGTATTGCTGCGGGTCATGCAGCGCCTGGGCGGTGTCCTGGGTGTAATGCAACAGCGCCTGGGCCTTGCACGTCAGCACGATGGCGCAGCCCACCAGCAAGGCGATCGGCAGGCATTCGTTGAGCCGCAGCAGTGGCGCCGCATGTTCCTGGGGCGTCCAGAAGCGTTTGATGCCGACCCGCACGAAGGCAAACAGCGACGTCAGTCCGGAAATAATCAGCAGTGCCACCAGCGTCCAACTGTCGCCGCGAATGGCTTCGGCCTTCGCCACATCAAGGCCCAGCGGATTGAGCAGGGCGCTGATCAGCGTCAGCTTGCCGAGAAAACCCGACAGCGGCGGCATGCCGATGATCAACAGCGCGCAGGCAATGAAACTCAGGCCCAGAAACGCCATGGTCCAGGGGATGACGTGGCCGACCACGGCTTTCTGCTCGTCATCCAGATTGGTCCCCGGCACCGGGTGCAACGACTCCAGCGCCTTGGGCAACTGGTCGGCGTCCTCGTCGAGGGCGATGTCATTGGCCGAGCGTGAGCGTTCGATCAACTCCGCCAGCAGGAACATCGCGCTGAGCGCCAGGGTCGAGCTGACCAGATAAAACAGTGCGCCTGCGGTCAGGCTCGGCTGCGCGAAACCGACCGCCGAGAGCAGGATCCCCGCCGACACCAAAATGCTCAGACTGGCCATGCGCTCCAGGCGCTGGGCGGCCACCACTGAAATCGCCGCCACGGTCACGGTGGCCATGCCCCCCCAGATCAGCCAGTCCCCGCCGAAGAACGCCGACGCGCCGGCCTGACCGGAAAACAGCAGCGTCCACAGCCGCAGCAGCGTGTAGAAACCGACCTTGGTCATGATCGCGAACAGCGCCGCCACCGGTGCGCTGGCGGCGGAATACGCCGGCACCAGCCAGAAATTCAGCGGCCACATGCCGGCCTTGGCCAGAAACGCCACTGCCAGAATGGCCGCGCCCGCGTGCAGCAAGCCCAGATCGCCCTCCGGCACCTGAGGAATTTTCACCGCCAGGTCGGCCAGGTTCAGCGTACCGGTGACGCCGTAAATCAGCGCCGCGCCAATCAGAAACAACGACGAAGCCAGCAGGTTGATGGTGATGTAATGCAGGCCCGCCGACACCCGCGCCCGCCCCGAGCCGTGCAGCATCAGGCCATAAGATGCCGCCAGCAAAACCTCGAAGAACACGAACAGGTTGAACAGGTCGGCAGTAAGAAAGGCGCCATACAACCCCATCAGTTGAATCTGAAACAGCGCGTGGAAACTGGCGCCCGCGCGGTCCCAACGGGCCAGGGCGAAGAGCAGGGCGCAGAAGGCGACGATGCCGGTCAGCACCAGCATTAGCGCCGACAGGTGGTCGACCACCAGCACGATGCCGAATGGCGCCTCCCAGTTGCCCGGCAGGTACACGCCAATGGAGCCGGTGGTGCCGGTCTCCTGCACCCAGATCATCAGCGTGATGGCGATCGCCAGGCCGAGTCCGGTGGAGAAGAGGTTGATCCGCGCTTTCAGCGGGCGGTGTTTCTCGCCGAGCCACAGCACCAGCGCAGCGGTGAGCACCGGCAGCAGGATCGGTGCGACGATCAGTTGATTCATCAAACTCATTCACCCAGCTCCCGGCCGTCGACGTGGTCGTTGCCGGTCAGACCGCGCGACGCCAGCAGCACCACCAGGAACAGCGCAGTCATGGCGAAGCTGATGACGATGGCCGTCAGCACCAGCGCCTGGGGCAGGGGATCGGTGTAATTGAGCAGGTCCTGGGGCACGCCGTCCTTGATGATCGGCTCCTTGCCGATGAACAGGCTGCCCATGCTGAAGATAAACAGATTGACGCCGTAGGACAGCAGGCACAGGCCCATCACGACCTGAAAGGTCCGCGGACGCAGGATCAGCCACACGCCGGAGGCGGCAAGCACGCCGATGGCAATGGCGATGACTTCTTCCATCAGATGGCTCCTTGTGAAATCGGACTGTCGGCCGGGACCGGTTCAATGGGCTGCGGCAGCGAGGTCGGGCGATGGCTGCGCACCGACTGGTGAGCCAGCGCCGTGAGGATCAACAGGGTCGAGCCGACCACCACCGCGTACACGCCGATGTCGAAAAACAGCGCGCTGGCGATGTGCAGGTCACCCAGTATCGGCAGGACCACATGCGCGGTGTGGGTGGTCATGAACGGATAACCGAGGGCCATCGAGCCCAGACCCGTGGCCAGCGCGAAGAACAGCCCGGTGCCCATCCAGCGCAACGGCCGCAGGCTCATGTTGGCCTCGACCCACTGGGTGCCGGCCACCATGTATTGCAGGATGAACGCCACCGACATGACCAACCCGGCCACGAAACCGCCGCCCGGCTGGTTATGCCCGCGCATGAACAGGTACATCGAGACCACAAAAGCCACCGGCAACAGCAGGCGCACCAGCACCGCCGGCACCATCATGAAGCCCAGTGCGGTATCGGCGGCGTGACGCGGATTGACCAGGTCGGTGACCACGTCACGGGCCAGCAAGCGCTGTTGTGCTGGCAGGGCAATGCTCTCTTTCGGCGGGCGGAAGCGCCGCAGCAGGGCAAAGACCGTCAGCGCCACCACGGCCAGCACGGTGATTTCGCCAAAGGTGTCGAAGCCACGGAAGTCCACGAGCATGACGTTGACCGCGTTGGTGCCGCCGCCCTGGGCCAGGGCACGGCTCAGGTAAAACTCGGAAATGGCGTTCGGTGTCGGCCGCGTCAGCATCGCGTAGGACAACACCGCCATGCCCCCACCCACCGCCACGGCGAGGACGAAGTCGCGGATCCGCCGCACCTTGGCCCGGCGTCGCGCCTGGGACGGTGGTGGCACGTTTTCGTTACGTCGCGGCAGCCAGCGCAGGCCGAGCAGGATCAACACCGTGGTGACGACCTCCACCGCCAGTTGGGTCAGTGCCAGGTCCGGCGCGGAAAACCAGACGAAGGTCACGCAGGTCATCAACCCGCAGACGCTGACCATGGTCACGGCCGCCAGACGGTGGTACTTGGCTTGCCAGGCGGCGCCGATGGCGCAGGCAATGGCGATCAACCAAAGCATCACAAACACGCCGGAACCCGGGATCTTCGGTCGATCGCCCCAGCTCAGTCCGCTTTCGTACATCGGCACGAAACCGGCGACCAGCGCGGCCAGCACCATCAGAAACAGCTGCGCCTGCAAACGACGCGTGGTCAGCAGCCTCATCAGTCGGCGGGCGCCGCGCATCTTCCACACCAGCACGCGCTCGAACATGCGCTTGCCGTTCAGGCGCCACATCAGCGGGGGGCCATTGACCTGTTTGCGCTTGATCGGGCCGCGCAGCAGCAGGTATAGAACGATGCCAGCCGCCATGGCGATCAGGCTCATGATCATCGGCGCGTTCAGCCCGTGCCAGATCGCCAGGCTGTATTCGGGGAGTTCACCCCCCACCACCGGCTGTGCCGCAGCGGCCAGCAACGGGCCGACGGAGTGCGTGGGAAAAATGCCGACGATCAGGCACGCCAGCACCAGCAATTCCACCGGCAGGCGCATCCAGCGCGGCGGCTCGTGGGGCGTGTGAGGCAGGCGCGTGGCTTTCGGGCCGAAGAACACGTCGACGGTAAAGCGCAGCGAATACGCCACGCTGAAGATCCCGGCGATCGTGGCGATCACCGGCAGGGCGATCTCGACCCAGTCGGTCGAGGTGATGAACACCGTTTCTGCGAAGAACATTTCCTTGGACAGGAAGCCATTGAGCAGCGGCACCCCCGCCATTGATGCGCTGGCGACCATGGCCAGCGTCGCGGTGTAGGGCATCAGCTTGATCAGCCCGCTGAGTTTGCGGATGTCGCGGGTGCCGCTTTCGTGGTCGATGATCCCCGCCGCCATGAACAGCGAGGCCTTGAACGTGGCGTGGTTGAGGATGTGAAACACCGCCGCGACGGCGGCGAGTGGACTGTTCAGGCCCAGCAGCAGGGTGATCAGCCCCAGGTGACTGATGGTGGAATAGGCCAGCAGGCCCTTGAGGTCGTTTTGAAACATGGCCGAATAGGCGCCGATCACCAGCGTGCACGCCCCCGCGCCGCTGACGATCCAGAACCACTGCTCACTGCCCGACAGCGATGGCCACAGGCGCGCGAGCAGGAACACCCCGGCCTTGACCATGGTCGCCGAGTGCAGATACGCCGACACCGGTGTCGGGGCCGCCATGGCGTGGGGCAGCCAGAAGTGGAAGGGGAATTGCGCGCTCTTGCTCAGCGCGCCGATCAGGATCAGCGTCAACAGCACGGGGTACAGCGCGTGGGCGCGAATCGCATCGCCTGAAGCCAGCACGCGATCCAGGTCATAACTGCCGACGACGTGCCCGAGCAGCAGCATCCCCACCAGCAGCGCAAGGCCGCCCGCGCCGGTGACCATCAGCGCCATGTAAGCGCCGCGTCGGGCGTCGGCGCGGTGGTGCCAATAGCCGATCAGCAGGAACGAGAAGACGCTGGTCAGCTCCCAGAAAAACACGATCTGAATAAGGTTGCCGGACATGACCAGTCCGAGCATGGCGCCCATGAACGCCAGAAAAAACGAGAAGAAGCGCGGCACCGGGTCGTCCGGCGACATGTAATAACGCGCATACAGCGACACCAGCGCGCCGATTCCCAGCACCAGCATCGAGAACAGCCAGGCAAAACCGTCCAGGCGCAGGACGAAGTTCAGGCCCAGGCTGGGCAGCCAGAAAAACTCTTCTCGGATGACCCCGCCGTGGGCGATCTGCGGATACCACAGTGCGACCTGCACCGCGCCGATCAAGGCGATCAGGCCGGCGAGGAGGGATTCACTGTTGCGTGCGTTGTGCGGCAAAAGCGCCGCCAGACAGCTGCCGATGAAAGGCAGAAGCAGTAGAACTATCAGGGACATAGGCTTCTAATCTGCGGAGAAATGTCAAGGATCATACGTGCCGGGTCCGGGATGACCAAACGCCAAGATGTCGCAGAATCCTACAAAGTTTGTAGGCAGCAGCGTAGTTGACAGTCTGTGTCGCGTAAGGTTGGCGGCTATCTGCCCTATTGTGGGAGCGAGCTTGCTCGCGAAGGGGCCGAGGCAAAGTGCCGATTGGCGGCATGTACCGATTAGGCGACAATGCCGGCCTGTTTCCGGAGCCCCCTCATGTCTGATTCGATCGCCCCCCTGTCTGATTCCATTGAAAGGCCCGCCGTCGATGCCGTGCTCGACGCCACCGGCCTCAATTGCCCCGAGCCGGTCATGATGCTGCACCAGAAGGTGCGCGACCTGCCGCCCGGCGGCCTGCTCAAGGTGATCGCCACCGATCCGTCCACCCAGCGGGATATCCCGAAATTCTGTGTCTTCCTCGGCCACGAACTGGTGGATAAACAGGCGGGCGACGGCGAGTTTCTGTACTGGATCCGCAAGAAACTCGACTGATTTGCGACCTGCTCGCTGACGCGTTGCGCATCACGCTGGCTCGACAGGGCGCTGGCGCCTACACTGCGGCCACTCCAGGAGCCCTGACATGCGCATAGTTGCCGACGAAAACATTCCCCTGCTCGACGCCTTTTTCGCCGGACTCGGTGATATCCAGCGTTACCCGGGCCGCACCCTTGACCGTGCCGCCGTCGCCGATGCCGATATCCTGCTGGTGCGCTCGGTGACCCGGGTCGACCGCGCCTTGCTCGAAGGCACGCCCGTACGATTCGTCGGGACCTGCACCATTGGCACCGATCACCTCGACCTCGATTACTTCAAAGAAGCCGGCATTCAATGGTCCAGCGCCCCGGGCTGCAATGCCCGCGGCGTGGTGGACTACGTGCTGGGCAGCCTGCTGACCCTCGAGGAAATCGAAGGCGTTGGCCTCGCTAGTCGCACCTACGGCGTGGTCGGCGCGGGGCAGGTCGGCGGTCGCTTGATCAGGGTGTTGCGCGGCCTGGGCTGGAACGTCCTGGTCTGCGACCCGCCGCGTCAGGCCAGCGAGGGCGGCGATTACGTCAGCCTCGACGAGATCATTGCCCGCTGCGATGTGATCAGCCTGCACACACCGCTGGATAAAACCGGCGACACGCCCACCTGGCACCTGTTCGACCGCACCCGCTTGCAACAGCTCAAGCCCGGCGCCTGGCTGATCAACGCGGGGCGTGGCCCGGTGGTCGACAACACCGCCTTGCGCCAAGTGTTGCTGGAGCGCGAAGACCTGCAAGCGGTGCTGGATGTCTGGGAGCAGGAACCGGCGGTCGACGTCGAGCTGGCCGAGCTGTGCGTCATCGGCACGCCCCACATCGCCGGTTACAGCCTCGACGGCAGGCAGCGCGGCACGGCGCAAATCTATCAGGCCCTGTGCGCGCACCTTGAGCAACCGGCGAGCATCCGTCTTGAAGATCTGCTGCCCAAGCCGTGGCTGGCCGAGGTCACGCTGGATGCCGCCACGGACCCGGTCTGGGCGCTGAACACGTTGTGTCGCGGCGTGTACGATCCGCGCCGCGATGACGCGGATTTCCGCCGCAGTCTGGTGGGGGATGCCCAGAGCCAGCGCCTGGCCTTCGATGCCCTGCGCAAGCATTATCCGCCCCGCCGGGAAATCGACAGCCTGCGGGTTCGCCTCAACGGTGAGTCGACGACGTTGAGTCAGATCGTCGAGGCCTTGGGCGCCACCGTTGTCACCGCGTGAGTCACTCGCTGTATTTTTTGATGTAAGACCAGAGTGTCTCGGGCAGGCGGGGCGGAACGTGCTGCCAGAATTGGCGCATTCTCGGGAGTGCGTTGTAGGCCTCTTGCCAGGCTTCCAGGCGATCTTCAGCGCCTGAGACAGGGGCTTGGATCAGCGCGATGAAGCTGGCAAAGCTGCAGGGGGTGGGTAACGCTTCGCTGCGTTCGATCCGGTGCACCTGTTCCTGCAACGTGATTTCTGTGCCTTGTTCATTGGTGAACACGTACGGGGTCAGCGAGTCGACTCGATCACAGCGGCTGCTGCAGATTTTTTTGCGGTCTTTGAGCTCACCGAAGCCGCGCTCGTACAGGGTGATGGTGGAGCCGCTCACCCTCATGCAAGCCTCCTCGAACGCATTGAGAATGACCTCGGCGTTCTCGATGCTCGTCTCGATGGTGGCGATATCGACAAAACGCTCGAGGGTCCCGGCTTCCAGCGCGTTGAAGGCGCGCCTGATGGTTGAAAGGTGCACGAAATCCTTCTTGCAGCCAATCAGGTGAACGTCGAACTGGTAGGCGGCCAGTGCCTGGCCCGAGATCACCGTGGCGAAGGCTTTGGTGTCCAGTGCGGTTTCCATCACGATGTTGAACGTGTTGCTGTGGGCATACGCAAAGATGCGGCTGCACAGCTCCCAGATGAAGGTTTCAGTGTGCTTGTAGCGGCGGGTCACGTCCTGATCGGCGAAGTCGGCATAGCGCGGGTGCAGCTCGCGAAAATATTCCTGATAAAGATGCACGTAGTTGCCGTATCCGGGAATTTTGAGCAGCGTGTTGTTCAGCATGTAGGTCTTGCCGGACCCTTGTACGCCGGCGACCACCAGAATTTTCGGGGCGGGCTGCCGATCGTCTGCAATGTCCTTCGGTACATCGAAGATGGTGTTCACAACTGCCTCAAATACGGCATCCAGTTCTTTTGGTGTGTAGGCGTAGTGAGTGTCGGTCATGGCAGGTCTTCCTTGAGTTGAGTCGGATTGACTGTTGAAAGTCCCAAGGACGTAATCGGAGTGCCCGCCGATGGGCAACGGAATAAACGCGCTGTGTATTGCAGAATGTTTATCCCGCCCATAAAAAACCCGGCGCCATGGCCGGGTTTCAAGCAGATCTGTGCATCAATCTTGTTTTTCGGGCTGCACCCAGTACTTCTCGCATTCCTGACAGGCAGCCTGAACCATTTCTTCAGTGATCAGGATTTCCTGCCCGTTTCTGTCGAGAATCGCGCCGCCCAGTTGCAGCTCAGGTTGCGGGCGGAACACGGGTTCTTGATTGCTGCTGCTTTGCAAGCTCATGGGCTGTCTCCTCATCAGGGGGTTGCGCGTCATAGTAGCCACGCCCGCGTGACTGCGCCGTGACACCTGCTCCGGCCGATCTGCGTCGCGGTCGCGAGTCGTCGGGGAAGGCGGTGTGCAAGGCCCATGCACGCAGGGCGTGAGAACAATCCATGACTGACGACGGCGCGCAGAGTTCAGCGAAAGCTGACGAGCGTGCGCGGGGAGGGAGGTGTAGGCTCTGCGACTGATTCGTCTTGCGAGTGTTCTCCATGGCTTCAGTTTTTTCCGGCCGTCAGCGGCATGCCATTCGTCTTGCCTTGCGCATGATCGCCCCGTACCGCAAGCAAGCCCTCGGCGCGTTGCTCGCGCTGGTGGTCACTGCCGGCATCACGCTGTCGATGGGGCAAGGCATCCGGCTGATGGTCGATCAGGGGTTCATGACCCGTTCGCCGACGCTGCTCAATGAAACCATCGGCCTGTTCATGGGGCTGGTGATCGCCCTCGCCATCGGCACCTTCGCGCGGTTTTATCTGGTGTCGTGGATCGGCGAACGGGTGGTCGCCGATCTGCGCAAGCAGGTGTTCGACCATCTGGTCAGCCTCCACCCGGGCTTCTATGAGAACAACCGCAGCTCGGAAATCCAGTCGCGCCTGACCGCCGACACCACGCTGCTGCAATCGGTGATCGGCTCGTCGCTGTCGATGTTCCTGCGCAACGCGCTGATGGTCATTGGCGGAATCATCCTGCTGTTCTTCACCAACCCCAAGCTCACCAGCATCGTCGTCGTGGCACTGCCGCTGGTGATCGCGCCGATTCTGATTTTCGGGCGGCGTGTGCGCAGCCTGTCGCGGGAGAGCCAGGACCGCGTGGCGGATGTCGGCAGCTACGTGTCCGAGGCCCTGGGACAGATCAAAACCGTCCAGGCCTACAACCATCAGGAGCAGGATCGACAGCGTTTCGCGCAGACCGCCGAAGGCGCCTTCGAGACGGCACGCAAGCGGATTCTGCAGCGCTCGTGGCTGATTACCCTGGTGATCGTGCTGGTGCTGGGCGCGGTGGGTGTGATGCTCTGGGTCGGCGGGATGGACGTGATTGCCGGCCGCATCTCCGGGGGCGAGCTGGCAGCGTTCGTGTTCTACAGCCTGATCGTCGGCAGCGCGTTTGGCACCCTCAGCGAGGTGATCGAGGAAATGCAACGGGCGGCGGGCGCGGCAGAGCGGATCAGCGAGTTGCTGCAGGCGCGCAGTGAAATCACCGCGCCCGCCAGTGATCTGCTCACGCTGCCCGAGCGCATCAGCGGTCGCCTGGCGCTGGAAAACCTCAGTTTCGCCTACCCCTCGCGCCCGGAACGCAATGCCGTAGACGGCTTGAGCCTGAGCGTCGAAGCGGGGGAAACCCTGGCGCTGGTCGGGCCTTCGGGCGCGGGCAAGTCGACCTTGTTCGACCTGCTGTTGCGCTTCTATGACCCGCAACAGGGCCGCGTGCTGATTGAAGGCATCCCCGCCGAGCGCCTTGATCCTCTGGACCTGCGCCGGTGCTTCGCCTGGGTGTCACAGACCCCTGCGCTGTTTTTCGGCTCGGTGGAGGACAACATTCGCTACGGCAACCCGGCGGCGAGTGTCGAGCAGGTGGAGGCCGCGGCGCGGATTGCCCATGCCCATGAGTTCATTCAACTGCTGCCCCAGGGTTATCAGACGCACCTGGGTGACGGCGGCATGGGCTTGTCGGGCGGGCAGCGTCAGCGGTTGGCGATCGCCCGGGCTTTGCTGGCCGATGCGCCGATTCTGTTGCTCGACGAGGCCACCAGCGCACTGGATGCCCAGAGCGAGTACCTGATTCAGCAGGCGTTGCCAACGTTGATGAAGGGCCGCACGACCCTGGTGATCGCCCACCGACTGGCGACGGTGCAGAACGCAGACCGAATTGCTGTCATGGATCAGGGGAGATTGGTCGCGGTGGGAACCCATCGCGAGCTGATTGCCAGCAACCCGCTGTACGCGCGGCTGGCAGCCTTGCAGTTCAATGCCGGGGTGGAGCAGGCCGGCTGAGCGCCGGCCTGAATCTGCGTATCAGTCTTTGCGGTATTCGCAGAGGTAGGCGGTTTCTTCGGTGGCTTCGACGTCGAATTTGACGTTCGCCGGGATCTTGAAATCCGTGCCGGCTTTGAAGGTTTCCCAATCATTGGCGCCCGGCAGCAGCACTTTCAGCTCGCCTGAGATCACGTGCATGATTTCCCGGTCGCCGGTGCCGAAGTTGTATTTTCCGGGAGCCATGACGCCGATGGTCGCGTCGCCTGCTGCTTGCTTGAAGGCGATGGATTTGACGGTACCGTCGAAATACTCGTTGACCTTGAACATGGCTGAATTCCTTGGGAAGGGCTGGAAAGGGCCGGACAGTATGCCGAACGTATAAAAGGCCGTCATCCGCTTTGATAAATGCGTCACGCCCTAGCCGGGAATCACCAGCGGTAACAACCGTGCGGTATTGCGCGCGTCTGACAACGCCCGGTGCTGCTGGCCGTTGAAATGCATTCCCGCCAGTTGCAGCGCGGTGTTCAGGCCGCAGGGCTTTTGCAGGTGACGGGCTTTGGCGAAGCGTTGTTTCAGGTTGATGTGGGGCAGGGTGGCGAGTTCGCTGGCGAGCCGGTGCTGATGCCAATCCTGTTGCAGTTGCTGGCGGTCGTAATCGCCCCAACTGGTCCAGGCCACCAGTCGCTCGCGGTGTTGGGCGATCCAGCGTTCGAACTGTGGCCATACGGCGGGCAGCGTCAAGGCGCTGTCGATGACGCTCTGCCGAATGTGCGTCAGCTCGCGGCAGAAGGGCGTGAGCAACGGCCGGCGCATGGGCCGCACGTAACGTTCGAAATGGTCGATTTCGCGCCCGTCCTGATTGACCAGCGACGCACCGATTTCGATGATTTCCATTTCCGCCACCGGCCACCCGCCCTCTTCGGTGGTGGCCTCCAGGTCTATCACCAGCCAGTAGGGCATTTCGAACTCCTGTCTCATAACCTGCGGCAGCGCCCTGGAGCGTAGCCACATCACGGCCCTTACGTCCAACTGCCGGCGCAGATGATCCATGATTGGGACTCGCGGCGGGCAGGAAGGTTTGCCGGGCCAGCGTCTTTTGTAGTGCCTGACTTGCATATGGCCGGGACAGCGCTTGCCTGGCCCCCATCCCTCGGCATAAATTGCAGGCGCATTGGTCCTCACATAAAGCGCTGCGCGGTCGATAATGCACAGGACAAGGACAGCTTCAGCCCGGATGTGGGCTAAAAGGGAAAGGGGGCAGCAAGGCGCAAGGAGGGCGAGAGTTGGAACGACAGAGGCGATTTAGCTTCCGTTTGACCGTTGTCTAATTGATCGCGAACGCATAGCTTACGTACTCCGTTTCGCCTGAGGTGCCTTTTCTTGATATCCACGCCGATGCGGATGGTTTTTAAAACCCTGCTGTTCACGACCACAACGCTGTGGGCCTGGCAGGTCGGTGCGACCCAGATCGTGCGCATTGGTGCAGCGCATTTCCCGCCGTATACGATTCGTCCCGAGCGCGGCGAAGACACCGGGCTGCTGCCGCAGATGATCAGCGCACTGAACGCGATGCAGACCGAATACCGCTTCGAAGCGGTGCCCACGTCCATCCCGCGCCGGTTTCGCGATTTCCAGCAGGCACGCTTCGACATGGCCATTTTCGAAAACCCCGACTGGGGCTGGAAAGGCATTCCCCACGAAGCGGTCGATATGGGGCTCGAAGACGCCGAAGTGTTTGTGGCCCATCGCTTGAAGGGCAGGACCCAGACCTATTTCGATGAGCTGCATGGCAAGCGCCTTGCGCTGTTCAGCGGCTATCACTATGCGTTCGCGGGGTTCGACCCCGACCCTAAATTTCTTGCCGACAACTACAACGCCACGCTGACCTATTCCCACGACAGCAACTTGCTGATGGTGCTGCGTGACCGTGCGGACATCGCCCTGGTGACGCGCTCCTACCTGAGCACGTTCATGTCGAACAACCCGCAGGACGCCGATCAGTTTCTGATCTCGGACCGTGTGGATCAGGTCTATCGCCACTACGCGTTGTTGCGTCCGGATGCGCCCATCAGCGGCGAACGCTTCAGCGAACTGCTGCGGCAGCTCCGGGAGAACGGGGAGATGTTCAAAATCTTTCAGCCGTTTCGCATCGCGGTGACACCGCAGTCCACCCGTCGCGCGGTGGCGTTGGGCGACAGGAAGGAGGGGGACTGACGAGGGCACCTATTACCGGCGGAGGAAGCGCGGCGCCAGAGGGGGGGCGCGATGCGGGAGCGCTGGCAGCGTGCTCCCGCAATGGGCTTTAACCGTATCGTTTGGCGGGCTGACTCAGCGGTCCCGCGCTTCTTTTGCGTCCATCTCGGCATTGCGCTCGTGGACACGCTTGAGCTGTTCATCAGTCAGGGGCAGTTTCTTCGCTGAGTCCTTGAGCATCAGCAGACCGCCGACGATCGAGCCGATTGCAACGACCAGAATTAACCAGGCATACCAGGGCATAACGCTCTCCTTCTTGTGATAGAGGTTGGAGCAGCGACGCTGCCCAGTGGTTCAATTGTAGAAGATGCCCGACGCCTGGTGCGTGTCGGGCAGGCATTTACCGATTGCCGGGTCCCGCCATGGGGGATGTTCGGCTACAATGCGCGCCGATTTCGACTTGCCAGAGAACCCGCTCATGTCCGCCTGCCAGACCCCCATCATCGTCGCCCTGGATTTCCCGACCCGCGAAGCCGCGTTGAATCTGGCTGATCAGCTGGACCCCAAGCTGTGCCGGGTCAAAGTGGGCAAGGAGCTGTTCACCAGCTGTGCATCGGACATCGTCGAAACCCTTAACGGCAAGGGCTTCGACGTGTTTCTGGACCTCAAATTCCATGACATTCCCAATACCACGGCGATGGCGGTCAAGGCCGCTGCTGAGATGGGCGTATGGATGGTCAACGTGCACTGCTCAGGCGGCCTGCGCATGATGGCAGCCTGCCGTGACGTGCTGGATCAGCGCACCGGCCCCAAGCCGCTGTTGATCGGCGTCACCGTGCTGACCAGCATGGAACGCGAGGATCTGGCCGGGATCGGTCTGGACATTGAGCCCCAGGAGCAAGTGCTTCGGTTGGCGGCGCTGGCTGAAAAAGCCGGGATGGACGGTCTGGTGTGTTCCGCACTGGAGGCCCAGGCGCTGAAAACCGCGCATCCGTCACTGCAACTGGTGACCCCGGGCATTCGTCCGGCTGGCAGTGCGCTGGATGATCAGCGCCGCATCCTGACGCCGCGTCAGGCACTGGATGCGGGGTCTGATTATCTGGTTATCGGCCGCCCGATCAGCCAGGCGGCCGATCCGGCGAAAGCATTGGCTGCGGTGGTGGCAGAGCTGGCTTAAAACCGTCGGGCATTTGTGGGAGTGACCGGGGTGGCGCTCCCACATCCTGATCACTGGTTTCGACGTTAGAAACCGCTGCGTTTCAGGATCGAGTCCATGCTTTCCTTCGACGGCCGGCCGTAGAACTTCAGCAATTCCGCAGCCCGGTTGGTGAAGAACCCGTCCACCCCTTGTTCGCTGATCGCTTTGAAGTCCACCGCGTCATCCACGGTGTACGGGTGAACGATCATTCCGCGATCGTGGGCCATCTTGTTCATCCAAGGCTGCACCAGGTCACTGTAGCTCTGGTCCCCGCCGTTCTTCAGCGCTGCCGACGGCCCGGTCCCTACGGCGCCGTGGGCTTTGGCCCAGTCCATCCAGGCGGCGAACTCCTCTTTCGATTTCACCTGCTGGCTGGCGTAGAAGCTGGCCTTGTCCTTTGCGCCCGAATCCTTGAATGTCTTGCCCGAAGCCGTTTCGATCGAGCCGTCACCCAGCCACAGCAGCAGGACCTTCGGCGTGTCGGGCATACTCTTTTGCAGCAATTCCAGGCTTGGTTTTTCGAAGGTCTGCAGGACCACGCGGCCCGGCATGTGGGCGACGTTGACGTAGCCTTTCTCGGCGGCAGGGCGCTGGCTCAGCCAACCGCGCTGATCGAGTTTCTTCTTCAAATCTTCTTCGATGCCCGGAAACTGTGCCGGCACCTTGGTTTCGATGTACAGACCGGGCTTGTTCTTGCCGCCTTCGGCGATGTCGATGACTTCGTCCAGCGTCAGAATCTTCAGCCGGGCGTAGGTGGCGCGGGCGCGATCGGGGTAGGCCTTGTTGAACCAGGAGCCGGCGTCAAGGCGCTTGATTTCTTCCAGCGTGAAGGTGTTCAGCGGGTCCTTGGCCCGTTGCGGATAGACCTCGGCGATGTTGGTCGTGCGCTCCAGCGTGTTGTCATGCAGCGCGATGAGCACGCCATCCTTGGTGCGCTGAATGTCCATCTCCAGGTAGTCCGCGCCCAGTTCGCGGGCCAGCGTGTACGAAGGCACTGTTTCTTCGGGCGCATTGAACGAAGCACCGCGATGGGCGATCACCGCCGGCCACGGCACACCGATCTTCGCCGCCAGCGCCCGACCCGGTGCGTTGCCGGTGTCAGCGGCGGCCAGGGCCACGGCAGATGACAACAACACGCCGGCAATCGCGGCGCCGCTCAACGTTCTGGATAATCCTTTCAACATGGTTCTGACGTTCCTTTTGTGCATGTCCGTTCATGGCGCAGCCGTTGCCGCACCGCGTGGCACATCGTTTTGTCGTGACGAAATCGGGTGTCGCAGGGGGCAGACCTTAAACAGCAACGGGCATGACGGGCAACCTGGGTTGTCGTTATGCGGGGGGTTGCTGTCGGTTTGAGTGGCGATTGAGCGCCACCAGTTTCCGGGTTTTTTATGACATTGAGGTGCCGACGGGCGCTAACGGTCGACTACGTCTCGGCGACTTTCTTGCGCGGTCGCCCGCCTTTTGCCCCGTTAGCCTTCGAAGCGGTGGCTTTTGCCGCACTGACGCGCCGCCCGTTCCGCGCCGCGATCAGGCTACCGGCAACGCCCATGAGCGACTCGCTGGCCGAAATCATGCCCGAGATCGACAGGTGCAAATCGCGATGCGCAAGGCAGATAGCCTTGCCGCCGAAGCCCAACTCGATCTGCTCGAGCTCGTCGACTGAGAGCTCGCGCAGCTCGCGGTAATTGGCGACAGGGAGGAGGAGGGCTGTCTGGTCAGAAAAACCGATGGCCAAAGCATTCAGCTCACTCAGAAAACGTAACGTTGTCGGCTGAATGCTCTGCGCAGTGTGTTTGCGGCCCTGATCGAGGGCCTGATTAAGGACCCGCTGGGTAACGGGCTGATCATCATGTTCCCGCGCTTTGATCGTCTTCATAACTCAATCTCCAGTGGATCGACGTACCCTGCGAGGTACAGCTGCGTTTTATAGGTGTAAGCGTCATAGGTGCTTTTGACGATCTTTGATATCTGAGGCTGATCAAGGTGGTTAGAGACGACTTCTTCGGACCGTGAGCTCCATCCCATATTCTCCAGGCAAAGTGTGCTGCGGCTACGCCACCAGCAGTCCCTTGCCTTGCGCAGATTATCCCGGCGCTTGATAACGCGACGTAACTCTTCCAGTACACGGACGCATGGCTCGTTTTTTGAGGGAGTGACGTCCCAAAGCTTCACGCTGTTATGCCAGAAACTGAATAAAAACCGCGCGTCCCACCTGTTAGTGCCAACGTGAACATGAGGCGGACAGTGTTCATCTCTTGTAAAAACCGCGATCACGAAACCTTTATGACTGCACACCCTCATCTTTAACCCATCCGTTAGGTTTTAAGTTTACGCACCGACGACCTGTTTTGCGAAGATCCTGATGGCGCACAGTCGCTCAACGTGATCAACGGTCCATCTGCGGCCAACAGAGTTGAACGTGGATCCGTGCGATGAACCAGAACTCAACAGCCACAAAAGTTGACCGGGAGGTTGCAGAAGGTGGTGCATCGTTCTGGCCTACCGTTTTTTAGGCTTGGGACTCTGCCCAACCGCTCTTACTCGCGCTACTGTCAGCTCCACGAATTTCGCGCAGCGGAGGGATGATGAAAACGGTGTTGGTGCTGGTTGAGAGCGTGAACATGTATTTGCCGATTCTGGAAAGCAGCGGCTTTCGCCTGATTCTGGCGCCGACGCCGGCGATGCGCGCCGAGGCGGTGGCGAACGGGGGCGAGGAGATTGACGCCGTGTTGACCCGTGGCCCGTTGGGGTTCACCGCCGAGGAGATGGCCGCGCTGCCGAACCTCGGCATCATCTGTGTGATCGGCGCGGGCTACGAGCGCGTTGACCTCGAAGCCGCCGAAGCGCGAGGCATCGTGGTGACCAACGGGGCAGGGGTAAATGCCCCGACGGTGGCGGACCACGCGATGGCCTTGCTGCTGGCGGCGGTCCGCGACATTCCCCAGGCCGACGCATCGGTGCGCCGCAACGAATGGCGCAAGGTCACACGGCCTTCGTTCGCCGGCAAACGCCTGGGCATTCTTGGCCTTGGCTCGGTCGGGATAGCCATCGCCAAACGCGCGATGGGGTTTGACATGGTCATCAACTATCACAGCCGTTCGCCCCGGGCGGGCGTGGATTTCAAGTATTGCGCGACGCCGCTGGCGCTGGCGGAAGCGTCTGACTTTCTGGTGGTGGCGACGCCGGGCGGCGGGTCGACGCGGCACCTGATCGACAAGGCTGCCATCGAGGCGTTGGGCGCCGAGGGCTTCATCGTCAACATCGCCCGGGCCAGCGTCGTGGACACCGATGCGCTGATCGACGCGCTGCAGCAAGGCCGCCTGGCCGGAGCGGCGCTGGACGTGTTCGACGACGAACCGCAGGTTCCCGACGCCTTGAAGGCGCTGAACAACGTGGTTCTCACGCCGCACCTTGCGGGGCTGTCGCCGGAAGCATCGCGCGACACCGTGCAAAGGGTTGTCGACAACCTGCTGGCGTTTTACGCGGGCAAGCCGGTGCTGACGCCTGTTCACAGCTGACGATCAGTGGTCTGGCCCCCTCTAACAAAAAAAGGAATCGTGCATGTCTTCATCTTCTGTGTTGAAAGTCGCTTTGGTGACGGGCGCCGGGAGCGGCATTGGCCGTGCTGTGGCGCTGCAATTACTGGCCGACGGTTTTGCTGTCGTGCTGGCCGGTCGTCGGTCTGAACCGTTGCAAGCGCTGGTTGAACAGGCCGAGGCTGCCGGTCAGCAGGCGCTGGCGGTGCCGACGGACGTGCGCGATCCGGCCAGTGTTGAGGCACTGTTCGCCACCATTGAACGCACTTTCGGCCGGCTGGACGTTTCGTTCAATAACGCCGGCATCGGCGCACCCGCTGTACCGATGGATGAGCTGTCGGTCGAGCAGTGGAAGAACGTCATCGACACCAACGTCACCGGGATGTTTTTGTGTGTGCGCGCAGCGTTTGGCCTGATGCGACGCCAAGTGCCCCAAGGCGGCCGGATCATCAACAACGGCTCGATTTCCGCGCACACGCCACGTCTCTACAGCTCGCCTTATACGTCCAGCAAACACGCCGTGCTGGGCCTGACCAAAAGCACCGCGCTGGACGGCCGGCAATTCAATATCGCCTGCGGTCAGATCGACATCGGCAATGCCCTCACCGAAATGACCGATCGCATGACCAAAGGCGTCTTGCAGCCTGACGGTGAGCTGCAAGTCGAGCCGACCATGAATGTGCAGCACGTGGCTGAAGCGGTGAGTTACATGGCCGGGCTGCCACTGTCGGCCAACGTGCTGAACATGACTGTCATGGCCAGCAGCATGCCGTTTGTGGGACGTGGCTGATTGACCGGGGCGGCTCGTTCCGTTGAGTTGCGTTGTTTTGTCCAAAAGCTGGCGGGATCCGTCCAACCCGGCTGAAGGATCAATCGCCACACTCAACCCATGCCGCGCCACCTTCAATCGAGGACACTGCCATGACCGAGTTCGTTATCGCCCCCGTTGCCACACCGTCCCTGGCCGTCGCCGGGACGTCCGGCCGCTTTCCGATTCGTCGGGTTTTCTGCGTCGGCCGCAATTATTCCGACCACGCCCGGGAAATGGGCCACGACCCTGACCGCGAGCCGCCGTTCTTCTTCATGAAGCCCGCCGACGCCGTGGTGCCCGCCGAAGGCCGGATTGCCTACCCGCCGCTCACCGAGGACCTTCATCACGAGATCGAGCTGGTCGTGGCGATTGGCAAGGACGGCGTGAACATCGACCCGCAGGATGCCTTGGCCCACGTCTGGGGCTACGGCGTCGGTCTGGACCTGACGCGCCGCGACTTGCAGGCGCAGGCCAAGAAAATGGGCCGGCCGTGGGAGTGGGCCAAAGCCTTCGACGCCTCTGCGCCTGCCACACCGTTGCGTCCGGTCAGCGAGATCGGCCACCCGGAAGCCGGGGCGATCTGGCTCGACGTCAATGGCGAGCGCCGTCAGCGCGGCGATCTGTCTGCCCAGATCTGGGCTGTGCGGGACGTGATTGCGCACCTGTCGCAGTCGGTCGGGATCAAGGCGGGCGACCTGATCTACACCGGCACGCCGGCCGGTGTAGGTGCGTTGCAGCGTGGCGATGTGCTCACCGCCGGGATCGAAGGCATTGCCGAACTCAGTGTGACAATTGGCTGATCCGATGTGGATGTCCGCCTGATAATCGATTGGTCCGGCTGCTGCCGTTGCCCTACCATGGGGCAGTCCGAACCAGCGATTTCAGGTGTTTCAGCGATGGCCCATCCGTCCCGCATCCAGACCTATGGCATGCAGCAGCGCAGCGACCGCATGGATTTCTACATCCGTGACAAGTCCGCCCGACCCGCGCTGACAGCGCCCCATCGCCATGAATATTTCCAGATCCAGATCAACCTCGGCGGCGACACCGTGCAGCACATCGGTGGCGCGGTCAGGCCATTTCCGCGCAACACCCTGGCGTTCATCCTGCCCCATCGACTGCACGTGATTCCGCACCCCGAAGACGGCAATTTTGTGCTGATCAATTTTTCTCAGGAATTTCTCCTGCAGCATCTGCAGTGCGATCCGATGGACCTTGAAGACGTGCCCGTCGCCGACGCGCCTGAGCTGGCGCCGTTCCGGTTTCAGGAGCATGTGGATTTCACACTCGACGACGCTGACTTCGCTGAGGTAACCGCGCTGTTGATGCGGATGCGCGACATGGATCGCGCCAGGCCATTGGGTTCAGGCGCGATCCTGCGGGGGTGTCTGCTGCAGTTGATCGGCACGGTGTGCAATCGCTACGAAGCGCAGTTGCTGGCGCTGTCGGCGAACAAGGCCGAGCGGCGGGGACGGCGCGATGCGATGAGCCGGGTGATCGACTACATTCGCGCGCACATCGCCGATCCGGCCTTGACCCTCACCGATGCCGCGTCGGCGGCCTTTTTGTCGCCCAATTACCTGACCCACCTGCTGCGCAAGGAAACCGGCAGCAGCTTTTCCGAACTGGTCCTGGAGCGGCGCATGCGGCTGGCGCGCACGCATTTGATGAACAGCAGCAAACCCTTGAGCCACATCGCCGAGATCTGCGGGTTCGCCGACGAAGCCTATTTCTCGCGGCGTTTTCGCAAAGCCCACGGCATGCCGCCGGGGCAGTTTCGCCGGGAGCGGCGGGGTGGTTGAAGAGGGTTTGGAACGGTTTTAAAGGGTTTTAAAGGGGACTGATTTATTCACAGCGCTTCACCGTAAATTTATCTGTCCCCGTTCGAGCGAGAAAGTGATGGCGCCGGGACTGGCCTCTTCCCGGCTAAAGCCGGTCCCACTGAAAGCATCTTGCCCGCTCAATCTCAATGTGCTGACTTCTTTCCTGCCTGAACCCAGGCCACCTGAACACCGCCTACTTAGTGGGACCGGCTTTAGCCGGGAAGGCGTCGACACAGCTGGCATCAATCTGGCGCCGTCTAACCTACAGCTCAATCGCCTTGGTCAGCTCGCTGAACAGCGCCGACACCGAGCGCAGCGCCCGGCAATCCGGCCGGGTCAGCAGCCACAGCCCGGTGTCATGCCCTGCGAGCGCTTCAGTAATGGGCTGAACCTCGCTGTCCCGAACCATGAAATCCGGCAGCGCTGCCACACCCATGCCTGCGCGCACCAGTTGCGCCACTGCCACCATGGAGCTGCAGCGATAAGCGAGGTTCACGCCGGGCAGATGCTGCCGCCGCCACATCACGGTCGGGTGATCGGGGAGGAAATCGTCGGGGGCGATCCAGGCCATGTCGTCGAGGGCCCGATCACCGCAGCGTTGCGCGTAGGCCTCGCTCGAACAGACCCGATACACAACCGTGCCCAGGCGAGTCCCGACCAAGTGCTCAGGCGGTGTGTTGGTCAGACGCAGCGCGATGTCGGCGTCGCGGCGGCTCAGGTTGGCAAAGGTGCTGGAGGTGTTCAGTTCCAGGCGCAGGCCCGGGTAGTCCGGCATGAAGCGGCTCAGGGCGGGGAGCAACAGGCTTTGCAGAACAGCTTCGGTACAGGTCAGGCGCACGGTGCCGCTGACGACTTGCCGGCCCTGCTCAAGGCTCAATTGCGCGAGGGCGAGCGCGTTCTCGGCACTTTCGGCCTGCTGGGCAAGCGCCAGTGCTGCGCTGGTCGGCACATAGCCGGCGCGGCTCTTGTCGAAGAGCGCCGTGCCCACCGCCTTTTCCATCCGACGCACCGCGCGAAACACCGTCGAGACATCGACCCTCAGCAGTTCAGCGGCCTTGGCCAGCGTCCGCCCACGCACCAGCGCGAGGATGAGGGTGAGGTCGGCATGATTGATTCGATAGTGCGCAGCTGCATTGATCACTTGCCTGGACGCCAATTCTGATTGCAGAACGACAAGCTTATAGTCGCCCCCGGACCTCATGCAAAGCGTTTTGGTATCAGGGAGCACACATGACTCAGCGGCAGAAAATCCGAATCGCGTTGGTGGGAGACTACGACCCGGGCGTGCCAGCGCATCAGGCGATACCCGTGGCGCTGGACAGGGTGGCGAACGAAACGGGGCTCGACGTCCAGGCAACGTGGGTCCCGACGACGTACATCGGGGATGGCGCGAGCCTGCAGGCGTTCGCGGGCATCTGGTGCGTGCCGGCCAGCCCCTACCTCGACATGGACGGCGCGCTGACGGCGATTCGCTTCGCCCGGGAGCGGCAGGTGCCCTTCCTCGGGACGTGCGGCGGCTTTCAGCATGCGTTGCTGGAGTACGCGCGCAATTATCTGGGCTGGGCCGATGCCGAGCACGCCGAAACCGCGCCGGAATCGGAGAACGCCATCATCACGCCCTTGAGTTGCTCGCTGGTCGAGGCCTTCGCGCCGATTCGTCTACGGGCCGGGTCGCGGATTGCCGCTGCGTACAGCTCGCTCGAAACCCGGGAGCGCTACCGCTGCCGTTATGGTTTGCGCAAGGAACTGGAGGCCGACGTGTTTGCCGGCGCGCTGAAAGTGTCGGGTTACGACGAAAACGACGAGGTCCGGGCTGTGGAACTCGATGGTCATCCGTTTTTCGTCGCCACGTTGTTTCAACCGGAACGCGCCGCGCTGGAGGGCAGCACCCCGCCGCTGGTGAAGGCTTTTGTGCGCGCCTGCGCGGCGGAGTTGATTTGACATGATGATGGCCAACACGTTTGGTGTGCCGTATTACGCGGTGATCTTCACTTCGATCCGCACTGAGCTCGAAGCACCGGAATATGACGACGCGGCCCGGCGGATGCTTGAGCTCGTTCGTCAGGAGCGGGGTTTCCTTGGCGTGGAGTCGGCACGCGGCGACGATGGGCTGGGGATCACTGTGTCTTACTGGGCGGATGAAGCCGCGATCCTGGCCTGGAAAGAACATCCGGAACATCGAGCAATCC
>LIDZ01014326.1_pt15 | contig 119026 bp, 92 predicted proteins | sample 644651 | NCBI WGS metagenome assembly LIDZ01 (sample SAMN03856242, study PRJNA289617) | food metagenome | isolation source: wine grapes on drying loft during traditional withering process | host: Vitis vinifera cv. Corvina | place: Italy: Gargagnago di S. Ambrogio di Valpolicella | collected 2014-01
ACAGGTGCTCTGACCTGGTCACTGCTCTTTGTTTCAATTGGCTACTTTATAGGTTCTAGGTTTTCCTTTGCCTAGACAGTTCTATAGTGGTGAAAATCGTGTTCGTGTAAATGGTCAGGTGTTGCCACAGAGGCAACGGCGAATCATTATCGCACCGGTGGATTACGGATTGATCGGGAAGAGTTTGATCGTATGCGTTCAACAGGTTTGAATATTGTTGAAATCTACATGTAATTTAATTCATAGAGCTTTAAATACATACCTTTTCATTCATTGGATGTTTGAAATGTGAAATACTTAAAGAAGCCCCTTATATAAGTGGGCTTCTTTAAATTGTTGCTAGGTTGTGAGTAGGGTTCGAGTTTTAAATTGAGTTTACATAAAATCACCTTAATTTAAACATTACGAAAATAATCCTTTGTTATTATGGTTCGGTATAGGTGTAATCATAATATATATATATAAGGGAGTTACCTAATGAATAAGTTAATTAGACAGATAGTTTCCACCACTCTTGCCCTAATCATGGTATTAAGTCTTATGGCTACAGGAACACCAGCATTTGCGGCACAGAACGCAGACGAGGGTTCGCCTCAGTTGAACTCGATTCTACCCAATGTTCCAATGCCTTTATTAGAAAAGAATTCCGAGTGGAAATATCTAGATCATGGTATAGATCAAATGACGGTATGGCGTGCCGTATATGATGATTCAAGTTGGGAAATAGGTTCGGCTCCTTTGGGATATAAGGATGGCGGAAAAGGAGTTAGTACATCTGAATTCGGAGGGTTGAATACAACCGTACAATACGGAGCTAATAATAAGACAAAATACCGTACTACATATTTCCGAACGAATCTGAAAGTAGATTTGGCTCAGGTGGTCAGTTACGACCGAATTATAGCTACATTGGGTGTTGATGATGGAGCTGTGCTCTATTTAAATGGTAATGAAATTTACCGTGCAGGTATGCCTGAAGGAGAAATAAACTTCTTTACCAAAAGTACTAGTAATAAAAGTAGCCCGGTTATTTATTCAGCAGTTGATCTTACAACTTTATTAAAAGCCAATCTCAAGGATGGAGATAATGTACTTGCTGCTGAGGTTCACCAAAATAACGATAGCAGCTCGGATCTCTACTTTGATATGAATCTCATAGCCTATCCTTTAGCAGACAAACCAAATCCAGGGGTTCCAGTTATAGGGAAACCTGAATCCATTGCGTTGACCTTTAATGGGAATCCACAAACCAGTATGGCATTTTCTTGGTATGCACCGGAGTATGTAAAAGGTACTAAGTTGGAAGTGGTTGATGCTTCTAGATTGATTAACGGTGAATTTCCAACTACAGGGATTCAATCGTATGATGGTACTTCAGATACGATCAGTGTGTTTAAGACAAAGGTAGATAAATCATCCAATAAACCGATTGTTGTGACCAGCCATAAGGTAATCGCTGATGGCTTACAGCCTGGGACTGCATATGCTTACCGTGCTGGGGATGGCCAAGCTGATAATTGGAGTACTGTGGGTACTTTTAAAACGGAAAGCTCTGGCAATAACGCATTCCAATTCCTATATACAACTGATTCGCAAGGAACCTCAGAAGGCGATTTTGACATTTGGAATCATACACTTCAAGAAGGAATGAGCAAGTTCCCAGCCACTAAATTCATTCTGAATGCTGGAGATTTGGTGGATAATGGTGATATAGAAGAGCAATGGTCATGGTTTTTTAATAAAGCGAAGGATATATTGACGCAAACGCCAATGGTTCCTGTAGTAGGTAACCATGAAAGTAAGAAATTCAGTAACTTCACTTCACACTTTAATTTGCCTAATGTTTCGAACACAAGTGCTAAACCAGATGGATCGGTATATTCTTTAGATTACGGTTCAGCACATTTCATGGTGCTTAATACAGAGTACTATGGTGCAAGTTCAACAGCAGAAATTGTAGAAATCTATAATAAACAAGTAGAGTGGCTTCGTAGCGAAGTTGCTAAGACAGATAAGAAGTGGAAGGTAGTCTTCCTACATAAATCCCCTTATTCTGTTGCTAATCATTCGGATGACAAGGATGTTCTCTTTTATAGAGCTGAATTAACGAAGGTGTTTGATGAACTTGGAATTGATATGGTTGTTGGTGGTCATGATCATACATTCGCAAGAAGTTACCAAATGTATAACAATGAGGTTCAGACAGACACGCCTGACGCTAACGGGATAGTAACAAATCCTAAAGGAACACTGTATCTGATTACCAATGCAGCAGGAAACAAGAGATATAATGTTAGCAAAGGGCCTTTCCCATTTGCTGCTAAATATGCTCAGCCGGATAAGGAAATGTTCACGGGCGTAACTGTGACTGACGATGAGTTATCCTTCGAGGCATACACAACGACGACATCGGGAACGACAGACCTCTATGATCAGTATACTATCGTCAAGTCAGATGAGGTATCCAATCCTGTCCAACAGGCACAAGTAAATAAAACGGCAGATGGTAAATTAACGTTAACGTGGGATGCACCGGTATCAAATTCTGCGGTATCCGGATATAGAATTTATGAGAAGAATGATTTGGTAGCAGCAAATTGGAATGTAAATGTTCCTAATCAAGCGGGAGTAAATTCTTACAGTTACACGTTGGATAATGTCGATCTAAGTAAAACCTATCAGTTCGTCATAAAAGCTGTTAGCGGTAGAACGAACTCAGAAGCTGTCATTGTCTCGAATGCATCGAATGCTTCGATTAGTAAAGTGACCGTGACGTTCAATGGTGATTCTGTTAGTTCTAAAGGATTCACATGGTACACACCACTGGCTTCTAGGGGAAATGACTTGCAAGTAGTTAAGAAGACAGATGGAACGCCAGATTATAGTAAGGCAACGAAATTTACTGGACGTTCTTCCATCTCTACGAATGCGAAGGATCAGTTGGTGCATAAGGCAGAAGCCACTGGCCTACAGCCAGATACCACTTACTTCTTCAGAGTAGGTGACGAAGCACTTGGTATTTGGAGTGCAACAGGTACTTTCCAGACAGCGTCTGCATCCGGTAAATTTACATTTATAGATTTAGCTGATACTCAGGCGAAATCAGAAGACGAGGCTATTCTATCTGGACAAACACTAGCTAAGGCTCTGACTACAGTACCTGATGCTAAATTCGTAGTTCACAATGGAGATATTGTAGATACAGGAACGAAAGAGGTTCAATGGGATTGGCTTCTGGGTAACTCGCAGGATAGTCTACTGAACACTACAATTGTTCCATCTGCGGGTAACCATGAGGATGAGGCAAATGCATTCTATGAGCATTTCAATATCAAGGAAGCGCCAGGGTCTGCAACAGTAACCGGTGCTTATTACTCCTATAATTACAGCAACGCGCACTTCGTAGTATTGAACAGTAATGAAGACTCGGATGAATACGCTAATTTCAGTAAGGATCAAGTAGAATGGCTCAAATCAGATGTAAAAGCAGCTAAGGCAGCCGGTTATAAATGGATCATTGTCAATATTCATAAAGGTCCATACACCACATCCAACCATGCTACGGATTCAGACATTAAGGGCACCAATGGTGTAAGAACGAGAATTGCTCCAATTATGGCGCAGCTAGGCATAGACTTTGTAGTTCAAGGTCACGATCATATTTATGCACGTACTAAGCCGATTAAAGCTAATGGTACAGCAGCAACATCTGAGAAGATTACTGAAACTCTTAACGGTAAAAAGGTTGAATACACCGTAAATCCGGATGGTTCGATTTATCTCATTCCTGCTACAGCGGGGGCGAAGGTATATTACAAGAATCAAAAGCCTGAGCTTGGAGACGCTTATTATAATCTCTTTGAGGTAGCTGATGAGAGTCATGCAGCGCCATACGGTCCGGATCCGAGTGATAACAAACGTCCTAAGCGTGGTCAAGTTCAGAACTTTGTGGGCATTACTGTCGATGGAGACAAACTGACAGCCGTTTCTTATGAGATTGATCAGAACAAGAATAATGCTGAGCCTTTCATTATTGAGCAATTCGGAATTATAAAGAAAACAAGTACTGATAACGGAAATGGCAACGGCAACACAGGCGGTAACGGAAATACTGGTAATAATGGTAGTAACGGAAACACAGGGAATTCTGGTAATGCAAGTGGTAGTAATACCAGCGGAACGGTTGGAGGTAATACAAGTACGGGTGGAAACTCCCAAAATGGGAATAGTGGAACACAAACGAACGTGAACTTTAAGGATATAGGAAGTCATTGGGCAGCTGCTGTCATTCAGAAAGCCGCTGAATCTAATTTCGTGGATGGTTATCCGGATAACACATTCCGACCTAATCAGATAGTTAATCGTATAGAATTCATGACAATGCTGGCTCGCGCTTTACAATTGCCGAACAGCGGAACGACTACAAGCTTTAAAGATTCAACTAAAATTCCAGCGTGGGGCAAGTCCTTCGTTCAACAAGCGGTATCATTAGGCATTATTAGCGGTTATGATGACGGTACTTTCCGTCCAATGCAGAAGCTGAGCCGTGCAGAATTAACGGTTATGGTTGTACGCTCTCTGGGGATCACAGTGGATACCAAAGCCACATTATCCTTTGCGGATGCTAAGGATGTTCCGGCATGGGCAGTACCGTATATTGCAGCAGCGGTAGAGAAAGGTATTGTGAAGGGTATTGGTCAGAATCACTTTGCACCGAATCAGACAGCGACAAGAGCTGAAGCGGTTGCCATAATACTGACTATGTTAGACCAGAAGGGAAAGTAATTTAAGATATTAAATTAAAAATAGAACCAAAAAGCTGGACCTGTGTTTTAGGGTCAGCTTTTTGGTGTTCTGTAATAAATATTACCAATCACTTCTATCCAAATCACTGAATTTAGAGAGAATATACTCTCAATAATGCCTCCGATTCCTAAATAGGTAGCCTTAGCGAGTTACATTACTTTGCATGGCAATTACATCTGATCTTTAATAAACGTTACAAACTCACTCCGCAAAGAAGATTGGGATGAATCAGCTGAATAGGCCATATGTGAGGTTAATGTAGACTTTGTTTGTTCGGGAATGGGTAAACACATGAGATGACCTTGAGCAAGTTCCTGTTGAATACCTTTTCGTGTGAAAAAGGAAATATGATCATTGTGTGCTACTGCTAGTTTCACGGCTTCGGGTGAATCCATCTGAATTCGTTCCCATAGATGAATGACATTTACATTGGACCACGCTAAGGCGAATTCATTAATAAAAGATCCTTCCGCATGTTGAATGAAGAATTGTTTGGCTATAAGCTGCGGGCTGAGATGTTGAAGTTTCGTGAAAGGGTGTATGGGACCAAAGATGACAACCAAGTCATCCACCCAGAGCTCCTCATGTTGAAATCCATCAAATATCCCCTGACGGCTTTGTGTGGATTGACAGAATGCAACATCGATATCTTGATTAACGAGCATTTGATGAATCGTATGAGTAGGTTTAATCGTCAATTGAAGTCGCGTTCCAGGATACTTATCCGAGAATAGACTTATTAACTCTGGTAAAAGATAAGTACCGATAGTGCAGTCAGCCCCGATATGTAGCGACCCTTTATCTAATGTTGTATAATCGCGAACGACCTTTTTTGCTTCGGCGGCAAGTCCGGTTATTTTTAAGGCATAGGGATAGAGGGCCTTTCCAGCTTCAGTTAGAATCATTCGGCCCCTTTTGGATTCAAATAGTACGGTTCCCATTTCTTCTTCAAGACTCTTCATATGAAAGGTTACGGAAGGTTGCTTCATATTCAGTTCCTTTGCAACATCGGTGACCTTTTTATATTTCTCTATGTAAACAAGGATCATTAATTTTAAAATGTTGATCGTTATCCCGCCTTTTTGTTTGTATGTTATTAATTCATTATAGATAAAATCTATAACTATATAAAGTTTATATGGTGATATTTATTTTTAATTTTACAAACTAACGATTTTGCAAAAATGTTCAAGAATTAAAATAGATTTGTAAGTAAGAAACACAGAGAATGACTGCGACACGAAAAACACAGAGATATTAGGAGGAGAGAATAAAAAATGAAATTGAAAAAACCAGTACTTTTAATGGGTGCGCTAGCCCTAGTACTTACATTAGCTGCTTGTGGAAACAACGGAAATACTAAAGGGGCAAGTAATTCGACAGATACTAATAAAGCTTTAAGTGGATCACTTCTTGCAGTTGGATCAACGGCATTACAGCCATTGGTAGAGCAAGTTGGACAGAAATTTATGGCTGATGCTAAATATGCGGGTGTTCAAGTACAAGTCCAAGGTGGCGGAAGTGGTACAGGTCTTACGCAAGTGTCTGGTGGACAGGCGGATATTGGTAACTCTGATGTATTTGCAGAAGAAAAATTGAAAGATGCAGATGCTGAGAAAGCAAAAGAACTCATAGATCATCAAGTAGCAGTCGTTGCGATTTCCATCGTATCTAATAAAGATACCGGTGTTGATACATTAACGAAGCAACAAATGGTAGACATTTTCTCGGGTAAAGTAACGAATTGGAATGAAGTTGGTGGGATCGATGAGAAAATTGTTATCGTAAACCGTCCAGGTAGCTCAGGAACGCGTAGCACATTTGAGAAATATGCATTAGGTACGAAGGTGGAAGATTTGGCAGGTGCCATTCTAGAAGAATCATCAGGTACGGTTAGAAAACTCGTTGGTGAAACACCAGGTGCTATTGGTTACCTTGCATTCTCTTACTTAGATGATTCCATAAACGCTATCAAGTACGATGGTGTTGAAGCGAAAGTAGAAAACGTAATCACAGGTGATTATCCAGTATGGGCTTATGAGCACATGTACACTAAAGGTGAGCCAAATGAAGTTGTAAAAGCATTCTTGGATTACATGGTTTCTGATGAGGTTCAAAATGGAGATGTCGTTGAACTAGGATACATCCCAGCGTCCCAAATGAAAGTAACACGTGATGTAGACGGAAATGTGACAAAGAAATAATTGAATCATCATGAGTTATGACCACCAAATATTCAAAAAGAGGCGGATTCATCTGCCTCTATTTTCACTTTAAGAAAGTAGGACAATTATGAAATCAAATAATAGATCGCCTGTCCTCATCAAAAAGCATCATTTGGAAGATTGGATTGGACGAATTTATACTACCTTTTGTGTATCTCTCTTAGTGATTATCATTGTATCTATGATGTATTTCGTAGCATCCAAGGGACTTACAACCTTTATTAAAGATGGCGTTAATGTAGGGGATTTCTTGTTTGGTACAAAGTGGGACCCCAATGGAGAAAATCCTGTATTTGGGGCACTTCCGTTTATTGCTGGCTCCTTTGCAACTTCAATATTGGCTGCTCTAATTGCGAGTCCTTTAAGCATATGTGCTGCGCTTTTCATGAACGAAATCGTACCTTCTTGGGGAAAGAGACTTTTGCAACCTGTTATTGAACTATTAGCAGGAATTCCTTCGGTCGTGTATGGTTTCGTGGGATTAAGCGTTATTGTGCCACTATTTCGTGATGTATTTCCTGGTCAAGGAATCGGGATTGCAGCAGGTGCGATCGTACTTTCGGTTATGATTCTGCCCACGATCACGAGTATTGCAAGTGACGCACTTAGTTCACTTCCTAAGGGGTTAAAGGAGTCTTCTTATGCGTTAGGTGCTACAAGATGGCAGACGATCTACAGCGTGATTATACCAACGGTTATGCCCTCCTTATTGACTGGGGTAGTCCTTGGAATGGCGCGTGCCTTTGGTGAGGCGTTAGCCGTTCAAATGGTTATAGGGAATGCGCCACACGTACCTCGATCCTTGTTTGAATCAGCTTCAACACTTACGAGTGTCATTACGTTGAATATGGGGAATACGGTCATGGGATCTGTCCAAAATAATGCGTTATGGAGTATGGCTCTAGCACTCATGGTTATGACATTCATATTCGTCATTGTTGTAAGGCTCTTGGAAAGGAGACATCGGTTATGAAACCAAGAACAGCTGATAAAATCGCCACGGGCGTTATCGTTACGTTTTCCTTGATTATTGTTGCCGTATTACTGGGATTGTTAGGATTTATCCTATTCCGGGGACTTAGTCATATTAGTTGGTCTTTCCTAACGTCTGTACCACAGACGATCAGAGCGGGCGGGGGCATCGGGCCACAGTTATTTAACTCACTCTTCTTATTAGTTCTAACGCTTTTCATTACGATTCCGCTGGGTCTAGGAGCGGGAATTTATATGGCAGAATATGCGAAGCCAGGTAAAATTACAAGTGGTATTCGCTTGGTAGTTGAGGTACTTTCTTCTTTCCCATCTATCGTAGTAGGTTTGTTCGGTTTATTACTTATCGTAAATACATTTGGTTTCGGATTCTCACTGTTCTCAGGTGCACTTGTGCTGACGATTTTCAATCTTCCGCTTATGGTACGTGTCACGGAGCAAGCTTTCCGAGGGGTTCCTAAGGAGCAGAAAGAAGCAGGTCTTGCTTTGGGTCTTTCCAAATGGAAAATTATTGTTTCCATTCTTTTGCCGGTCGCTATACCCAATCTTGTAACAGGGACCGTCCTTGCCGCAGGTAGAGTATTTGGCGAAGCTGCAGCGCTTCTATTCACGGCAGGCATGTCCACGCCAAGACTAGACTTCACGAATTGGAATCCACTCAGTCCTACATCACCGATTAACCCATTCCGCCCAGCCGAAACATTGGCCGTTCATATATGGAAAATTAATAGTGAAGGTCTTGCACCGGATGCCATGGCTATTGCTGCAGGAGCTTCAGCTGTATTGGTTATCCTCGTACTCATATTTAATTTATCAGCGAGATGGCTAGGAAGAGTATTATATCGAGCATTTACGGCATCTAAAGTAATGGAATAGGGGGACTTAATGATGCAAAAAACCTTTCGAACTGAGAACCTAAGTGTTTTTTACGGAAAATATGAAGCGGTCAAGAGTATTGATATGAATTTTCCAGAACAAAGCGTAACGGCTTTGATCGGTCCTTCCGGTTGTGGGAAATCCACATTTCTACGTTCGTTAAACCGCATGAATGATGATATTGTAGGCTCCAGAATTACCGGGAAAATATGGATTGACGGAGAAGATATCAATGCACCAGGAACCGATGTGATTGAATTAAGACAAAAGATAGGGATGGTATGGCAACGGCCAAATCCTTTTTATAAATCAATTTATGATAATATCGCTTTTGGACCGAAATATCACGGGATTAAGAATAAGAAGCAATTAGATGAGATCGTTGAAAGTAGCTTAAGGAAAGCTGCATTGTGGGATGAAGTAAAGGATCGTTTGAAGCAATCCGCGTTATCTCTATCCGGAGGACAACAACAACGGCTTTGTATCGCGCGGGCGCTATCTGTCAGTCCACGTATTCTGTTGCTGGATGAGCCAGCGTCAGCACTTGATCCTGTATCCACAGCAAAGGTTGAAGAATTAATCGTAGAATTGAAAAAAGAATTAAGTATCGTTATTGTTACACATAACATGCAGCAGGCTGCAAGAATATCTGATTATACAGCTTATTTCTATTTAGGAAGTGTTATGGAATATGATCAGACAGATATTATTTTCACCAATCCTTCGAATACGAATACACAAGAATATATATCAGGTCGTTTTGGATGATGATGCTGCGTATACAAAAGAGACGAAAACCGATAAACCACTAAACCGCTGATGCAAAAGCATTAGTGGTTTTTTTGACTCATCGACTATCTAATTGGTTCGTTTAAATTCAGTTTACATAGGATTGTTATTGTAGTCTTACGGTAAGAAAGTGTCTTTTAAACTTATTTTTCACACAACCGTAAGAAAAGGGGAACATCCATGAATCGAAATAAATCTAAACGTCAACCAAGTGCGGCAAGCAAGCCGTTCTTGACTCTATTGAAAGAAACAAAGCCTTCTTATGGTTTGCTTGCTGTAGCTATTGCTCTTAGCATCATATCGACACTGGTAGGATTGGTTATTCCTTTGTTTACCAAAACGCTAGTAGATGGATTCTCACTAGCTTCTGTCAGCAAAATGCAGATTGCTGCGATAGCTGGTGCTTTTATTGCGCAGACGATCGCCGGAGGCGTCTCTATCTATATTCTGAACTATGTTGGGCAAAAAATGGTTGCGTCTTTGCGTGAACGACTATGGCGCAAGTTCTTAGTTCTGCCGGTGGCCTACTACAATGAAGCTCGTACTGGTGAGAGTGTAAGTCGAATGACGAACGACACAGGAGTCATCAAGACGTTGGTATCTGAGCATATTGCAAGCCTCTTTACCGGCGTGATCTCTATTGTGGGTTCGATTTCTGTCTTGCTCTATTTGAATTGGAAAATGACGTTGGTCCTGTTCACCGTGCTTCCACTTTCTGCACTTATTCTTGTACCGTTGGGGCGCCAGATGTACAGAATATCCAAGGGAATGCAGGACGAAACGGCTTCCTTCACAGCTACATTAAGCGGGGTATTATCGGAAATAAGACTGGTTAAATCCTCTGGGGCAGAACACAAAGAATATGAGGCTGGCAGAACTGGCATTATGAATTTGCTATCTTTCGGAATCCGTGAAGGTAAGATTAATGCAATGATCACCCCACTTGTCTCATTCGTTCTTATGATGTTGCTTGTAGTCATTATCGGCTATGGGGGAATGCAGGTATCTTCGGGTGCTTTGACAGCTGGAGAATTGGTGGCTTTTATTCTATATTTAATTAATATTGTGATGCCTCTTACTCAACTGACGACGTTCTTTACGCAAATTCAAAAAGCGAAGGGTGCTTCAGAGCGTATGATTGAAACACTGGCAGCAGAAGAGGAACAGTACGATGGAGAAGAGATTATAGATGGTTCAGAGACTGCTATTCGTGTGGAAGGCGTCTCTTTTGGATATAAGACCGGTGAGAATGTGTTGAACAATCTGAGCTTTAAGATATTGCCCGGTGCGGTTACAGCTATAGTTGGACCAAGTGGAGGCGGTAAGACGACGTTATTCTCTCTTTTGGAACGGTTCTATGTCCCTTTATCAGGTGATATCAAATATGGGGATAAGCCGGTTTCATCCTTCTCCCTAGCATCTTGGCGTCGTCAAATCGGCTATGTATCCCAAGAAAGCCCGTTACTCGCGGGTACAATTGCCGAGAATTTAGGGTATGGGCTTGAGCGGGAAGTCAGCAGGAATGAGATGATTAACGCTGCAAGAATGGCATATGCTGACGGTTTCATTGAAGAATTGCCTGACGGATATAATACCGATGTGGGTGAACGTGGCGTGAAACTGTCCGGTGGACAGCGGCAGCGGATTGCGATTGCCAGAGCATTGTTGCGCAATCCCTCCATATTAATGCTGGATGAAGCTACCTCCAGTCTGGACAGTCAGTCGGAGGCTGTTGTACAGAAGGCACTCTCCAATCTGATGGAGGGGCGAACAACGGTTGTCATTGCACATCGGCTGTCTACGGTTGTGAATGCCGACCAGATTATTTTTATGGAGAAAGGCCGGATTACCGGGACGGGAAGACATGAAGAGCTGCTTCAGAGCCATGAGCTTTATCGACAATTTGCTACTCAGCAACTGCAAATACTAGCACCAGAAGATCATACTAGTGTTGATGAGGAGGATAGACAGGGATATGCCAAAGATATTAGTGGTGGATGATGACCCGCACATCCGCGAATTAGTGGAAGTGTTTCTGAGAGCTGAGGGGATTGATGAGGTATATGGGGCTTCCGATGGAAGGGAGGCTCTCCATTTCCTCGAAAGTACTACTGTAGATATGGCTATTCTTGATGTCATGATGCCCAATATGGACGGCTGGGAGTTGTGCCGGCAGTTACGGAAGACCTATGATTTCCCCATTCTTATGCTGACAGCTAGAGGTGATACTTCTCAAATTGTTAAAGGGTTTGAGCTTGGGACGGATGATTACCTAGTAAAGCCGTTTGAGCCACTAGTGCTTATAGCGAGGGTTAAGGCGTTGTTGCGACGCTATCAGATCTCCGCTGCACAAAGTGCAACGATTGGCCGTTTGCAGATGAACCGCAAGACGTATGAGGCCTTCACAGAGCATGGGAATATTACACTACCCCTTAAAGAATTTGAACTTCTATTCAAGTTGGGAAGTTACCCCGGGCAGACATTGACGAGAGATAGGCTGATTGAAGATATCTGGGGATATGATTATGTGGGCAATGAACGTACGTTGGATGTACATATTAATCGCCTACGCGAACGTTTTTGTCAGGAAAAATATGGGTTTTTTATCCGTGCAATCCGTGGTCTGGGTTATCGGTTGGAGGTGATATAGGATGATAAGGTTTAAGCAGATAGCTCGATTTATGTGGAGTATATTCGTATTTTTTACAGTTATTATTGCTTCGTGGACGGGGGCATATTTTGCATCTAAACTTATATTCCGAATCCTTGGTACGCCTTCTTCGGTCTTTGTAGCACAAATGATCAGTATGTTACTTCAATTTTTATTTATATTCTGCATAATGGCAGTGATCGGATTAGTCATGCGTGGACAGGAGAGAGCCTACTATAATCCGATCATTATGGCGATAAGGCAAATTTCTCAAGGAGATTTCAAGGTCGTATTAGAAAATGATAGTCGTTACAGGCAGTTTGGGGGAATCGTTGAAGGAATTAATGAAATGGCCAGTGAACTTAGCCGGATGGAGACGATGCGCCAGGATTTCATCTCTAATGTATCGCATGAGATTCAGTCTCCGCTGACTTCGATACGTGGGTTCGCACGCGCGTTACAAAGTGATACTCTCAGTCTTGAGAGTAGAAGACACTACCTTGATATTATTGAATCGGAAAGTACTCGCCTTTCTGGGCTTAGCGACAACCTGTTGAAGTTGTCTGCACTTGAAACGGGTAGCTTTCCGTTCGAGGTTAAAGCTTATCGTTTGGATAAGCAGCTCAGGGAGATGGTTCTGGCCTCTGAGCCGCAATGGCTGGGGAAGAAAATTGAGCTTGAGGCTGAGCTCGAGGAAATATCTATTCATGCAGTGGAAGATCTGATGAGTCAGGTCTGGACCAACCTATTGCATAACAGCATTAAGTTTACACCGCAGGACGGATTTATTCACATCCGGCTTCAGATCATGGATGAGAGCATCGAAGTCGAGATAAAGGATAGTGGCATAGGTATGATTGAAGAGGATTTACCACGCATCTTTGAGCGTTTCTATAAGGTAGATAAATCCAGAAGTACCAGTGAAGGCGGAAGTGGGCTTGGTCTATCGTTAGTGAAGAAGATTGTGGAAATGCATGACGGAATCGTAAGTGTAAAGAGTCGTTCAAGCGAAGGGACGTCGTTTGTAGTTCGTCTTCCTATGAAGATGAGCGTAAAGGGCAAAGAGTCTGGAAATACCAAAGAGCAGGTTCAAGGTTGAACGCCCCCTTGACCTGCTCTTTTTTACTTAATAATTGGTTTATTAATTCACAGTCGCAACGTTATTTGCGTCGGATTCCACATTCTCATGTTCAATGAGTCCATGTTTTTCCCAAGCTCTGCTCTTCCAGCGGAAGAACATAATGATGGCTCGTAGCCATTCGTCGCAGGCGATGGCGATCCACACACCTGCAAGGCCAAGATGAAGTTGGAACACTAACACATAACCGAGCGGTAAGCTCATGCAGACCATCGAAATCAGGCCCATGTACACGGGGAACTTAGCATCGCCAGATGCACGCAATGAGTTGATAATGACCAGATTACACGTTCTCCCCGTCTCTAGGAAGATACTGAGCAGAATCACTTGGGCGCCCATCATAATAATACTCTCGTTATTCGTAAAGAGGCCAAACAGTGGTACACGGAAGAAGATGATTATCCCATCGATGATGACCGTGACGAGAAGCGCCCATTTCACGCTTGTAAATACACGCCTATAGGCTTCCTCTGTCCGTTTTGCACCAACGAGGTGTCCAACGATAATGGAGGTCCCCATGGACACGGCTAAACTGAATAAAAAGATATAACTGGAGATATTAATCGCATACTGGCGGGTAGCCATAGCTTCAGCGCCCAAATAGGTAACATAAAGTGTAAATACGAGCTGGCAGGACTGATAGGTAATTTGTTCAAAACCGGACGGGATGCCGATTTTGAGTATTTTTTGTACATGTTGTTTGGAAAGATGAATGTAATAGGACCACTTTACACGCACATCCATAATTCTATTAAGTAGTAGAAAGAATAAGATAAGGCAGATAAACCGACTTACTACTGTTGAAATGGCTGCACCTTCGACCCCTAACGCTGGAAGGCCAAAATGACCAAAGATTAAAGCATAATTACCTACGACATGAATGATGTTCATCAGCAGTGAGACGATCATCGTCTGCTTTGTAAATCCGTGTGTACGAATAGTTGATGCCAATGCATTTATTAATGCCTGTAAGAAAATAAAACCTCCGACAATGTTCAGATATGACTGTGCATAAAGGTGAATATCATCTTTCACATTTAGAGCAGACAATAAACTTCCACCAAAGAGCAGTAGTAGGGCACTTAGAATTAAACCTATTAACAGATTGAGTGTAATGGAATTCCCTGTTACTTGAGCAGCTTCAAGCGGCTTCCTTGATCCGAGAAACTGGGAGATAACAATGGCTGCACCATTTCCAATTACACTAAGTACCAGAATAGCAATGGAAATGATCTGATTCGCTGCACCAACGCCGGATACAGCATTGTCAGACACAGAACTGATCATAAAGGTATCTACGCTACCCATGAGCATAAATAAGAACAGTTCCAGAAATATCGGCCAAGTTAACTTGAGGAGATTGAATTCTTGGTGTTTTGTGTGTGTCATAATACTCCTTCTTACATGTATGTATAATTTTTTGCTTTGAATACTCTAAACAATGAGTAATGTTAGCATAGCTTTTATGAAAATGCAGTATCTTTATGGATAGTCTTGAAAAAACCTCTGAATACCATATTCCATTAAGGGTGTTCAGAGGTTATTTATTTAGTTATTTAAAATATAAGAAATATAAGTTTCACTTGATACTCTATTCCTTATATTTCCGCTGAAACGGGTGCCGTCCTTGGAGAAGGACGGCGCAGCCGTTTCTACTTGTTAAAGTGATTTTTCCTTCAACACGACGTCTGCGAAGAGGATGGTTTTAGGAATGCGGAAGAAGTCTTCTGTCTTTTCTTGAAATGTCATAGATGGTAACGCTCCTTGGTGTAACCACTTACGGAATGTGCCAGGATGAACGCTAATCCATTCACTCACATCACTTACAGATAGATCATGAACCATACAAAGTCCCGTTAGAATCTTGTTGCTCACAGGAGAACGGGTCAGCGTTCTGCGCATAAATCTGGAATGTTCAGGTTGGCAGATGATGGGACTCTTCTCAAGGAGAGCTTCATTAAATAGAATATGTCGAGGATATCCAAGGTATTCACATACTTTTTCCATGTTCTTCTTGCCGGGAATCCTTCCTTCGTATACCCAAGCACTTACACTTCTAGATGAAACAGAGAGCTCCTCAGCCAAATAAGACAGTTTGATGTCATTTGCCATTAATATTGCGAGTAGAACACGATTACGTATTTGGCAACGTGTTGGTTTACGGAAACGTTTGACACGAACGCCTTTTCCTAAATACTTGCGATTGATCAGAGACCACGCCTGGATTGAATGTTTTTCTGGTTGTGTAGGCATATTTCCTCCGATATTTTTTTTTATTATAAATTTTACTCTATTTATAGAGGAAGTATCAATAGTAAAACAAACCTATCGCATAATTCCACTCAAATGACTCTATAAATCTAGTAAATCAATGACAAACGGCTTCCCATCCTAGGAATACTCTTCATATGATACAGCATGAGATGTTTTTTAGGGAGGAGTGGAGGAAATGAATATACTAGTACTACAAAGTGCAAGTGGTTTTGCTGGCGTTTTGCTTGCATTTACCTTTGGTGGGTGGAGTGATTTACTTAGTATTTTCCTAGTCATTATTATTATCGATTATATCACAGGAGTGTTAGCAGCCATTAAGGATAAAACTGGGCTTAATAGTAAAATTGGGTTCTGGGGTATAACTCGGAAAGCTTTAATGTTCCTTGTCATCCTTCTAGCGCATCAGATCGACATCGTACTTGGTCAGGATTTGGGTGTAGTGAAAAGTGGAGCTATCTACTTCTATATGGCGAATGAGTTGATATCTATAACCGAGAATTACGGTCGCTTGGGCTTACCGCTCCCAAATAAAATAATACGAATTATTAAAATCCTGAAAAATAAGGAAAATCAAGATGATGACAAAGACAAGTCTTAGATGACAAGCTTCTTTCCCAATGGCATGTGGTATGTTATATTTTTTGTGAACCTTATACAATTAAGAAGACAGGGGTATTCGATGATAAAGCACATTGTATTTTTCAAATTAAAGGATAGTTCTACCGAAAGCGTTCTTAGGACGGCAAATGTACTACGTGATATGCAAGGTAGAATACCTCAGCTTATATCTTTGGAAGTGGGGATAGATGTTATTCGTTCGGAACGATCATATGATATTTCTCTCATAACAGAAGTACAGTCGTTAGAGGATCTTCAAGCCTATCAAGTTCATCCGGTACATCAGGAAGTCATCCAACATATGAACGAGTTCAAAGAAAGTTCTATCGCAGTGGACTACGAGTTGTAATTAAAATAAAAGAACGTGACCGTTAACACATTTCATGGGGGTAAAGCTGTGTACTATGTCAATAGAGAACAGATTGAGAGACGTTTGCTTGCGATTCCTGATATTGTAGTGGGTTTGCAAACAACAATAGAAGAATGGGATGGAGGTCTCATCTTGGGGTTTGTGCAAGAGAGAACGCTTCATTTAGCTATCGAGGTAGTAACGGATATTGGTAGCTATCTTATTGATGGATTTATCATGCGTGATGCTAGTAGCTATGAAGATATTCTTGATATTACGTATGAGGAAAAAGTGTTTAATAGCACCATTCATGCTTCCTTGGTTCAGTTAGTCCAGCTTCGTAAACCATTGGTACAGAATTATCATGAATGGGATCGAACGTCTCTTCACCCTCTCACCAGCGTACTTCCAGCAATTCTGAATGAATTTTCCTCTTCAGTGAGGGGTTATTTGGATCAGGAACTGGGTGCTGTACGATCATAAAGGAGCGCGTTAATGTATGACCTCTGAAGAAAAAGTGAACAACCATCAAGAAGAATTAAATGACAGCGAAGTTTCTGGATTTGAGCCTATATATATAATCGAATTTTTATATGAACAACTACCTAATTTATCAAGTGAGAAACTTCTAGCGGCTATGGAAAAGTACACAGGGGCTGTGAAAGTATCTGATGCAGAGAATCATGTTCCTTCTTCTTTTGCAGTTGAAGCTGTTGAGTCTGGAGAAGAACGTGTGCAACCCACAGTGTTTTTCCATCTGGATCATAAGGTAACATACGATGATGGAGATGTTGTATTTGCTCAAAGCTGTATTTACGAACCGCATTCCATTCTCGAAACCAATCGTTTCGAGAGTGCACTTCAGCAATCGTTTCACTGGAGAGATGCAAGTGCAACGATAAATAAATGTAAGTATAGCGTTCGTGTCCATGATCTATTTGCGGGAGATCTACCCTATAAGGAGCGTTTCGAACTTATATTAGGGGTAGTACAAGCTATGCTAGAATCAACATCTTGCAAGGGTATGTTCTGGCACACGAGTGATAAGCTGGTTGAACCCAATGCATATTTGGAAGCCGTTCAGCAAGGGGAGAAGTTATATGGTGCGGTAAATCTCCGTTTATATAGTACAGGTAAAGAAAAGGAAATGATCATGGATACACTTGGGTTATCTGCATTGGGTATTCCAGATGTACAATGTCACTTCTATGATTTAGATCCAAGTGGCGTAGGACGGGATTTGCTCGTGATTTCAAAATACTTATATGATCAGGGTGATATCGTCCATGATGGAGAGTCCATCGGAACATCCGCTAATAAGGCTTATTCATGTGAGCACCAGCATGCTTTAGTTGTTCCGCCACGTGTCGTTCTTGATCTTAATACAGGGTCTGCTCATGATGCGAATCAACGTAACAATCCATCATAAATGAAAGATTCAATTTTTGGGTTGTCCTGAGTGTCAAGACAAGCTCCTTCAGACTATAATGCAATTAACAAATAGGCATTCGCCCGTTCTTATGCTAAGGACATACAAGATGATCCTTAAAGACAGCGAGTCTAAAGCTAAGGAAGAAGGAGAGATGAACGATGAATGATAATAACAAAGGCTTCTTATGGGGGGCTTTGGTAGGGAGTGTCATTGGGTCGGTGACGGCATTACTATTAGCACCGAAACAAGGAACGGAATTGCGCAAGGATATTGTAGACAAAACGCGTCAGGTAAGTAATAAGACGCAAGAGCTAGTGAGTGTAGCTGGTGAGCAGAGTGCCAATATATTTGGAATCGTGAAGACGAAAGCCAATGATATTGTTCAAGATATTCAGTCATGGCGACATGGTAAGAATGAAACATTGGATGAGAAGGTAGAGATTTCATCCGTACATGAAGATCCTGAATTGGATGCATTTGATCTCTTTGTGGATGAAGAATTGATCTGATAATGGATAGCAATGCAGACCTTATCCTGTGATCTAAGGGAAATAAGGTCTTTTTTTCTGTGATTAAACAACAATGAATCCTTTTCTTGAAGGTCGAAATGAATTGGGTTAAAATTTAAGGTACGTTATACTATTCACTGACATATGGTAGCAAAGTAGGAAACAGAAATCGATACAGAAAGAAGCGGTGTGTTCGTGCAACATGCAATTGCAATTTTAGACTCAGGTGTTGGGGGACTAACGGTAGCTAAAGAAGTGATGAGACAGCTCCCGCGAGAGAAAATTATATATTTTGGAGATACTGCCCGTACACCATATGGACCAAGGTCATCGGATCAAGTTAGATTATTCACAGAACAAATTGTAGACTACCTTATCCAATTCGAACCTAAGATGATTGTTATCGCTTGTAATACCGCAACGGCAGCAGCACTCACATATATTTCTGAAAAATTGACCATACCTGTTATTGGAGTTATTCATCCAGGTGCTCGTGCTGCGATCAGTGCAACAAAGACAGGGGACGTTGGCGTCATTGGGACGGTTGGTACAATTGGAAGTGGGGCCTATACGGCAGCTCTTAAAGAACTCTCTCCGTATGTAAATGTGATAAGCGAAGCTTGTCCACTGCTTGTACCACTTGTTGAGCAAGGATTATTTCGATCAGAAGAAACGACACATATTGTGGAGCAGTCGTTGGAGAACATCCGTGATACCTCGATCGATTGCCTTATTCTCGGATGTACACATTATCCATTTCTGATGGATTCCATTCAAGAGGTCATGGGGAATAATGTGAAATTGATTAGTTCGGCGGATGAGACAGCTCGGGAAATCAGTACTATTTTATACGAGAAGGGTCAACTTGCGAAGAATGATGAAAGCCCGGTACATCAATTTTTCTGCAGTGGGGATGGCGAAATATTCAAGAAGATTGCGAATGAGTGGTTAGGTGAACAGATACGGAGGACTCCTGTCGTCTGGCAAGTGTCTACGTTTGAAGAGAACTGAAAATAAGAAATTCATTATCTTGAGTAGACCAGACCGAAGTTCAATTGAACTTCGGTCTTTAAGATATCGTGTAGAACTAAATAATTATTTCGCGATGACGAATGTGGGACAACGGTAAAGGCATACAATCTAACCACCAATTCTTTGTTGTTTGTGGCTTCTCACCAAGTCATAAAGAAAGGAAGGTATATATGCTAGAATATATCGTTCGTCATGGAGATACACTACAGCGCATCGCGATGGCAAGGGGCCTTAAGCCAGAAAATATCGTAAACGCCAATCCGTGGGCCTCCGATCAACCCTACCTTATTCCTGGACAAATATTATTTATTCCTTCTACGCCTCGACGCAGATATGCAATACAATTAGGAGATACACTTGAACGTGTGTTGGAACAATTTTCAATTACGGAACAGGCACTTGAAGGGTTTAATCCTGGTATCACAATTGATCGGTTTCCTATTGGACGTATTCTTGTACTTCCTTCATCGGAAAAGATGTCTATTGTTGAGCCTCAGGGTGAATATGGATACAGGGATATGATGAAGCATATTAAAGAGTTATTGGGTAAATATAAGTTTATTGAGGCAAATTCGATTGGTGAAAGTGTTATGGGCAAATCGCTTGAAATATTAAAAATAGGCAAAGGTAAGAGAACAATACATGTAAATGCCTCTATTCATGCCAATGAATGGTTGACAACCTTATGCTTGATGCGATTTGTGGAGGAATACGCGGAAGCATATCAGAGTCAGCAATTGTGGAATGGGTATAATCCACAAGACTGGTTCGCCAACTGCACCTTATGGCTACTACCTATGACTAATCCAGATGGTGTGGAATTGGTTCAAGAGGGCGTTACACAGAAACATCCTTTCTACAATGAGCTAATGGAATACAATAGCCACCGCAGGGATTTTAAACATTGGAAAGCGAATATTCGAGGCGTAGACCTTGGTGATCAGTTTCCAGCGCATTGGGAAGAGGAAGTGAATCGTAGAGGTAAGAAATCCCCATCACCACGCGATTATGCAGGTACAAGTCCATTAAGTGAACCTGAATCTAGAGCTCTTGCTGCTTTTACAGTAGATATATCTCCTGACACCGTCATATCATTACACAGTCAAGGTCATGAAATATATTGGAATTATCGTGACTTTGAACCAGATGTGAGTGAGGAATGGAGCCTAAGGTTAGCCCAAGTAAGTGGATATCGTTCAGTGAAATTGCAAGGAAGTGACGCAGGTTATAAAGATTGGTTCATTGAACATTTCAAACGACCAGGATTTACGGTGGAAATAGGTCAAGGAGTGAATCCACTTCCAATTCAGGATTATCGGAATATGAGTCTCGAAGTTGGGTTGATTATGGCGGAATTGATGAGTTTTTGAAAACAGTATGAAACATTTTCAACATCAAGTCGTATGATATAGCAGAGGGGGCCGGCCGCTTAAGCATAATTCTATTCCTTTTAGCGGTTGCTTCCTCTTTTTCATAGGTCTAAGGATGGAGGTAGGAATCATGAAACTAAGAAGATTACTATCTTTTAAGCATTGGTCTGTCATGATTAATAGTGTACGGAGGTACGTGACATCATCTCAGGTTTCGCTAGGAGACAAGTTGTTATTTCTAGTACCTGTGATTATTTATTGGATTTTCCCTTTTGATTTATTACCTGGTCTACCTATAGATGATATCGGAGTAACAATGTTATTGATGGGATGGTTCACGACGCGGATAGAACGGAAATATCCAACCTTATAGATGTGTTGATTCCGCTAGATCTATTTGCTACTTCCCCCTAAAAATAAAGGACAAGTCATGTCTTGCGAATTAGGTTCTGTTTCTTTACAATAAATAAAGGAATTAGCTATCACATCTATTTTAGGAGATGCAGCAGATGAAATGTAAAATTACCCGCAATGCAGCAAAAGTACTATCTAAAGAACTGAGCAAAGAAGAAAATAAAGAATTAAAAATTCGCGTACTCGTCACACATGCTCACGGTGACCATGCCCATTACGGTTTAGATTTGGATAAGGCAACGGAGAACGATGAAGTGGTGTCGACGGATAAAGATATCGATGTGATTTTAAATACTAGTGAGCCACTACTTGATGGTGTGAAAATTGATTACCTTTACCTTCCTGAGGAAGGGTTTGTTATAACGAACCCATCTAAGGGGAATCACGGGGACCATTAAAGTTAGAATAGTAAAGAAGGTTGGAATAAACATGGCAAACGATATACGCGTATGTGATAAATGTAAGCATATTCGGCTCAAAAGTATTGTACCTAAGCTTCAAAAGATGGCACCTGACGCTGAAATTCAGGTCGTGTGTAAATCTTACTGTGGTCCTTGTGGAAAGAGAGCATTCATCTATATTAATGGACGTTATGTGAGTGCAGCGACAGAAGATGAGGTACTAGCTAAAGCGGCTCCGTTCATTAAGTAGCCAAATGGTAAATGATGATGTTTCTCTGAGTGCATAGTTCCTTTCTGTTAAAACCAAGCTAATGAAGGTGACTGATAAGGAATATGTACTAAAAAGGGGAGCATGTGAATGTCTAAACGTGATTTTTCTAGTATGCAAACGAACACACCCGTTTCCCAAGCAAATAACGCTGTGGACAGGCTCCATCAGTCGATAACACAAGCTGTAAGCCATCCAACAGAGCAGCTAGTGGATCAAGCGCATAATTCCTTGGCTCACACGGAGCAGGCCGTTGAGGCCCTTCAAGGCAGTGAGAATGGACTAGCCGCAGAACAAACGGAAGCCTGGCTTGCCGAGGAGAAAAGTCGGTTAGCAGCAATAAACGTTTCAGAGGTAAATGACTAATTGTTTAGAGATGATAAAAACCGCCGCAAATGAGAATCCTCATTTGCGGCGGTTTTTTCACGTGCTGGAACCTAGTGCAGGTGACGGAATTGTCCTGAAGAAGCAACAGCGATCGGAAGGACAATTCGTCATCGAGCACTATTTCTGATCCATTTTACGTAGCAAATCATATTGAATAACTTGGTCTGAACTGCTGAGTTGAAACTTAGCTTGATCAAAGCCGACACGACAGCTACTGACAGCAGTCGTATTACGTGTTTTGAGATCATAGCAACTACCGTTCTCGAATATGCCATCTGGAGAAGGAATATAGAATACGTTGCTGTCGGTGAAAACCCCAGAACGAAGAACTACAAAACGATCATGTTCAACAAATAAGTTATTGCCCAACATGTGATAGGAGTTCGTTGGAATACCAAGTAGATGGAGGAGAGAAGGCGTCATATCCAGTTGGCCTGAAGGATATGAATATTCTCCTGCTCGACTGCCATCGGGTAGATGAATCAGTAAAGGAACTTGATTCATAATTTGCTCCATATCGAGATCATTCAACTTTTTACCTAGAAATTGTTCATAATAAGGCTTGTCTTTAATTGAATTGTCGTGATCTCCATATAAAACTAGGATGGTATTTTCCCAAAGCCCCTCTTTTTTCATCTGCTCTGTAAATTGCCCTAGTGCATCATCAACATAATGGATCGATTGTAGATAATCTCCGAAGATGGTATCCCTGAATTCACCCACATCTAATTCTTGTTTGTCTTTAGGGATCGTATAGGGATGATGGCTAGAAAGCGTAATAAGGAAAGAGTAGAAAGGCTTTGTGATAGATTTCATCTCATCTAAAGATTGTTTAAGAAATGAGTTGTCACTAAGTGACCATCCCATCGGCTCATCGATTGTGAAATCCTTTTTGCTGTAAAAGTGGTCATAACCCATATTGTTATACATGATTGTCCGATTCCAAAAGCTACTATCGTAAGCATGGAATACGTTTGGCGAATATCCGTGATCCTTCAAGATCGTTGGTAACATATCGTACTTATGATCGGGATAACGGACGAATACAGAACCTGAGGGAAGTGGATGTAAGGAACTATGAGAACTAAAGTCTGCATCTGACGTTCTTCCTTGTCCTGTCTGGTGATAATAATTGTTGAAGTACATACTTTCTTTCATTAGTTTGTTGAAGTTCGGAGTGATTTCTTCACCTTTGATGCTCTTACCGATCATGAAATTCATGAAGGCTTCAACTTGAACGACAACGACATTACTGTTCTTGTACTTTCCAAACGTTTCGTTCTGTACGGAACGTTGATCGCTCTTTTGTTGAAATAAATCCTTGATGGCATCCATTTCTTCTTGAGGAAGGGTAAGTTCGGGCCCTAAATGATCTTTTGCATACCGATAAATATCGTAGCCATGAAATCCTAGTAAGCCTGTGACATTGTAGAGGGTAACGTTCCACCAATTGCTTTTCAATACTCCTTTTGCCCAAGTTTCACTATAGTATTTAATGGGAGCGAAGGTAAGAACAGAGCCTAGGGCTAATATTAGAAAACCAGGGATGAATCGGCGGAGGACACGTTCACTTCTGCGATGGGTTGTTTGTGTTTGTTGGATGTGCCAACTGGTATTTCTTCTAAATCGCTTGATTAACTTCATGATGAGATAAGCGATGATGATTACCCAATCGATAAAGAAGTATAGATCATTCCAGTATAAAAGAGACTTTATACTCTCCCCTAACGAACTGATTTGCCCAGTCTGAAGAAGAACAGGGATCGTAATAAAGTCCTCGAAATACCGATAATAGACCAGATCGGAATACATAATTGCGCTAAGAAAGAAATTCAATAGGACAAGAGATATGAGATAGCCTCGACGAGGTAACCATAATGTCCAGAATGACACGATCATTACTGACCCTGTGGCAATGAGATAATCCAGAAAACTTAAATTAATATAAGGAATGTTTAGGCGATTATCAATCAGAGTTAATTTGTAAAGGATAAGAATAATAAATAACGGATAGCTTATGTATCGGAATAGACGAGTATTTCTGTTTGGGCTCCAGCTATTACCGCGTGTGCTTTCTCTTTGGAAATACACGATGAGTCTCCCCTTTTTGTTATCAGAATGTAAAAATGAAGGACTTTTCTATCATATCACTCTAAAGATCGTTTTCAACTGGGAAGGAGGGCAAGGATGTGAGAATAGAACCGCGCATCAATACACAACAGGAGCGAATTCAGTAGTATTACTGAATTCGCTCCTGTTGATCAAGCCGGGAATTGATGGTTATTCAATGTGCAATTGTGATTCCCCACGGCCACGAGGTGGAAGGGGTCCAAGGTATTGATAGTACTGACATTCGATGGTTCCGTTGTATAACTTGCGACGTTTATCAGCTTTTTTGTTGAAAATGGTTTCGAAACGTTTAGTGGAACTAATCGCAAAAAATGACCAAGAAGGTAGACTTACTGTCATTTTTTTCAAATCGCGAATAATCTGCTCTACTTCCGTTATTTCACTTAATCGCTCCCCATATGGAGGGTTAGTAATGATACATCCGAAATCTCCTTGAGGTCTTGCTTTGGTGATCGGGAGAACTTCTAACTTGATATCTTTGGCAAATCCAGCGGCGTTTACTGCGGCTTGAGCTACTTCAATAGCTGCTGGGTCGATATCACTTCCAGAAATCTGTAAAGGAATATCATCACGAACAGAATCGAATGCTTCTTCGCGAGCTTCAGACCAGAGCGCTTCAGGAATGATAGGCCACTCTTCAGAATTAAAGGTACGACGTAATCCAGGTGCAATATTCCAACCAACCATTGCTGCCTCAACTAAGAGTGTACCAGAACCGCAACATGGGTCATAAAAGGGTCTGGATGGGTTCCAACGGCTTAATTGGATAAGCGCCGCTGCCATCGTTTCCTTCAATGGTGCTTCGGTTACGAGCTTACGATAGCCACGTTTATGAAGACCAGAGCCTGTTGTATCAAGCGTGATCAAAGCCATATCATTCAACATAATAACTTCAATGACATAACGTGGGCCATCTTCAGGGAACCATTCTGTATGGTAAGTCTGATTTAATTTATCGACGATGGCTTTCTTAACGATACTTTGACAAGCAGGTACGCTGCTTAGTTGTGACTTAAGAGAACGTCCTTCAACTGGGAATTCACCATTCTGAGGAATCACGTCCTGCCATGGTAATGCTTTGACACCTTCGAACAATTGGTCAAAAGTGGTGGCAGGGAATTCGCCCATCATAATCAAAATACGGTCCGAGGTACGAAGCCATAAATTACAACGACATATATCGATTAAGTCCCCACTGAAGATGACACGTCCATTCTCAATCGTCATATCGTGGTAACCGAGGTCTTTCAATTCGCGTGCTACGATGGACTCTAAGCCCATTGGTGCGGTCGCAATAAGTTGTAGTTGAGCCATTGTTTACAATTTCACTCCATCCGGCCATCCTTGCTGCCATACGGTCGCATTAGGAGACCTATAAATTTAACGCAGTCTTGCCGATTTTCAACAAAACACATACAATAATTACATTAGTAACACATAACGATACAACCAAACATCCATCCATTATAAAACAAATAGGCTTATATGGAAAGTTAGTTCGAGGAGGAAATGACTTTGAATCTTACCCCTGAAGAATATGTTAACCAATTGTACGAAGAAGATGAGCAATTGAAGCGAGTGAAAGAAAGTATTATTGAAAAGGGAATGCCAGAAGTTTCAGTTGCGCCTGCATACGGTAGACTTCTAACATTACTTGTTCAGACATCTCGTGCAGAGAGTGCGCTCGAAATAGGTGCTTTGGGTGGTTATAGCGGCATTTGTCTTGCTCGGGGACTTCCCCTAAATGGACAGTTACTCTCTTTAGAATTAAAGGACGAGTATGCAGATCTTGCGAAAGGGAAACTTGAATCTGCTGGATTTGGTACTTGCGTAGACTATATGATCGGGCCCGCACTCGACAGTCTAGAAGTGCTGAAGCAAGCTGGAAGAACGTTTGATTTCTTTTTTATCGATGCTGACAAAGAGAACTACCCGTTGTATTTAGAATATGCGATTCAGTTGTCCAAGCCTGGATCATTGATTGTAGGGGATAACTGTTTCTTACGTGGACGAACCCTGAATTCTGAGAAAAATGGCCCAGCGGTGCTTGGAATGCGTCAATTCAATGAGAAAGTGGCTACCGATGATCGTCTTGTAAGCACATTGCTTCCAGACTACGATGGGCTGTCCATCTCACGGGTGAAGTAAAAGGTTGATTGATCATAATAGTAGCGTAGCGATATCATAAGGGGCTGTCCCAAAGGTCTGAATCATGACCTGAAGGTTTAGCCTTTTTTTTGATTTAGTGAGCAAACCTAGCGTAGCGAACGAAAACATTCTTGTAGAGGATTTTAGTGAACTTTGTGTCTACTGTTGGTACGGGTATATAGCTTTAATCTCACCCAAAACATGTTCAGCAATAGCAAGCAGCCTGAGATGATAAATAAGCCTTCAATTCCGATAATACCAGATAAAAGTCCTCCCACAACGGCACCCATCATACTACCGAGGGCAAGCGTACTGCTGTTAAATCCAAATGATCGACTCTCCATACCGTCGGGTGTATAGGCACGGATGAGAGCATTCACGCTCGGCAATAAACCTCCCATAAAAATACCCATCAGGAATCGGATAATGATGAGTTGCCATACATTATGTACAAACGCTTGAGGGATCAGAGTAATCGAGGTACCTATTAGGGCATAAGTAAGGATGCGATGGGCTCCTAATTTATCACTTAACTTACCAAGTAAGGGTGAAGAGATCATGTTAGAAACTCCTGTAACAGCGATAACTACACCTGCCCAAAAAGCAATGTCTCCCGAAGAGGTATGAAGCTTTTGTACATACAGCGGAAGCAATGACATAGGGCTTACCATAGCGAATTGTAAGAGGAATGTCACGGCAAATAGGGCTGGCAACTGAGGAATGTGTGCTAGATCTTTAAAACCTTGGATGATAGATACTTGAGGGATCTGTGATGCTTCTTCGCGATCGAAAGTTTCTTTGACTAAGAATAGCGCAAGGACAGAAGCGACAAGAATTAGAGCCCCTGTAATATAGAAAATAGGACGGAACCCGATGATATCGGCCAGAATACCACCAATCAGAGGACCAAGAATTGTGCCAGCTACGACACCTGATTGCATCATTCCCATGGCAAATCCCATACGGTCTTTAGGTGTGGTTCCTGATACGAGTGAGATCGCTGCTGGATTGAAACCTGATATGGTACCGTTCAATAGGCGTAGCAACAATAGTTCCCACGGACTCCTTGCAAAACCCATGAGAACGATGACAACAGCCATCCCAAAACCAGAACGCAACAACATAATTTTACGTCCATATCGGTCTGACAGTTTACCCCAAAGTGGCTGGAATAAGAATGATGTCAAGAAATTTGCAGCGAAAATGAGCCCAGCCCATATACCAATTGCATGTTCGTCCTGTACTCCTAAATCTTTGGCGAGATATAAAGCTAAGAATGGTGTAATCATAGTCATTCCAGCATTAATGAGAAATTGGCCAATCCAAAGTATAATAAGGTTTACCTTCCAAGTTTTCAAATGCCGTGCACATCCCTTCTAAGCTGCCATTACAACCCTCATAAAGAACAATATTTCAGTATAACATACGAGGAATTATCTCAAATGATAGGAATGTCATAGTATTGCCATGACATCATCCGGTGTGATAGTTGTTACTTACTTTTAAAAAGGGCATAATATATTTAGGGAAAACTTACTATACTGGAGGCCTATGAATGACCTACAATGATACTTTTATACGCGCTTGCTTTAAGCAGGATGTAAAGCATGTACCTGTCTGGTATATGAGACAAGCGGGTCGTTATGATCCTGAATACCGTAAAATCAAAGAAAAATATAGTCTACTTGAAATATGTCGTCAACCTGAGCTTGCAGCTCAAATTACGATGATGCCTGTACATAAACTAGGTGTGGATGCAGCTATTCTTTATTCTGATATTATGAATCCTGTAGCTTCACTTGGCATTGATTTCGATATCGTCAAGAACATAGGACCAGTGATTGACAACCCGATCCGTTCGGCCGCTGATATTGAACGTCTCCGCCCTATCGATGTGGATAAAGATCTGAGTCACATTATGGAGACGATTCGTATTCTGGATAAAGAGCTGAGTGTGCCACTTATCACTTTTGCAGGAGCACCTTTCACGATTGCTAGTTACTTGATTGAAGGTCGACCGTCTAGGAACTATATTCTTACGAAGACCATGATGTATAACGAGCCGCATCTTTGGTACTCTTTAATGGACAAGCTTGGAGACATGGTTATTACTTACGTGCGATCTCATATTGCCAATGGCGGTAAAGCCATTCAACTCTTCGATAGTTGGGTAGGGGCACTTGCTCCGAAGGATTTCGAGAAGTTTGTGCTTCCAACGGTTACTCGTATCTTTGCCGAACTTTCGGATTTGAATGTACCCAAAATTTATTTTCCAGGTGTAAGTTCTGGAGAACTCTTGCCTACTCTTAATAACTTGCAATCAGATGTAATGGGTCTGGATTGGAGACTATCTATTTCTGAAGGACGTAGAAGAACAGGTGGGCGATTTGCTATGCAAGGAAATTTGGATCCATTTATTTTGACTGCGCCTATGGAAGTCATTAAACAATATGCAAGAGAAATCATTGATGATGGTATTCAGGATCCTGGATTTATTTTCAATCTAGGACATGGGTTATTCCCAGAAGCATCTCTTGATAAACTGCGTGAACTGACAGAATTTGTTCATGAATATTCAGCTTCCCAATTACAATCCTAAAGATACATTTGTGTGAACCTATACTGACTTAGAGGTGGTTAGCTCGTGAAATCTAAAGTAGGCGTGTTGGTTATGTCATATGGAACTCCGGAAAGCCTAGAAGGAATTGAAGCTTATTACACGCATATTCGTAGGGGCAATGCACCTACCGCGGAGCAACTCCAAGATTTAACGGGTCGTTATGAAGCAATTGTGGGTGGCGTGTTTCCCCTTCGCGAGAATACGAACCAACAGGTAACTGAACTACAAGAAGCTCTTAACCGAAATCAAGAGCAATCGGGGATCGAGTTTGTATGTTATCAAGGATTAAAGCATGCGGAACCATTCATCGAAGACGGTGTGGAGCAAATGGCTAAGGATGGGATTAAGCGCGCTGTAGGTATCGTTTTGGCACCGCATTATTCCATCATGAGTGTAGGTGGATACATTAAACGTGCGCAAGAGAAAGCTACTGAACTAGGTTTAGATATGTCCTTTGTAGAAAGTTATCATCTAAATCCTAAGTTGATTCAGGCACTTAGCGAACGTGTAAGTGCAAAGCTGGATCAATTCGAAGAAGCTGGAGCTATTCGTGAGGATGTTAGGGTACTATTTACTGCACATAGTTTACCTAAACGAATCATCGAGATGGGAGATCCCTATCCAGAGCAGTTACTGGAGACCTCTCGTGCTATTTCTGAGGCGACAGGAGTTACTTCGTGGCAGTTCTCTTGGCAAAGTGCTGGCCGGACGGCTGAGCCATGGCTAGGACCTGATATTCTGGATACACTTCAAGAACTTAGTGTAGAACAGATCGAGAATGTACTAGTTGCACCTGTAGGTTTCGTATCAGACCATTTGGAAGTGCTTTACGATCTAGATATTGAGGCTCAAGCCATCTCAAAGGAACTAGATATGCGTTTAATGCGTATTGATTCGCTGAACAGTGACCCTCTATATATGGAGACACTTCGTGATGAGGTACTGGCTGCTTTGTAAAGTCATAATTCGATTGATTTTAACCTATCCCTGAGATTAGAAAGCATCCAAATAGGAACTCCCGAAAAACTTCGGGGGTTCTATTTGTTTAGCTGAACCTGATATAATGAATAGCGATATGATTTGACCATTTAAGGATAGAAGAAGGAGTGAAAAATGTACCCACCACGTTCTAATAAAGGTAAGGCCACAAGAAGAGTGAAGAAGAGGCGCTTAAGTAAGTCTTGGGTGCTACTTAACTTATTTCTGGTCGCGATGATTATGATGTTACTTTCTTATTACTGGATAACCGAAGATGATAAATTGGCTCAACCTGTGAATTCATCAATTAATACTCCCTTAGAGCCTCTGCCAAAAACAGATAATCTTAATCATGACATTGATATTTCACCTACGAAGGATAAACCTATAGTAAAGGATACAACAAAGGAATCGGAAAGCGTTAAGCCTGAAGCTTCTAAAGAATCCGCAATTATTAATAAACCTAAAGAATCTGAACCGGCAGAAGAAGAACCTAAAATAGCTGAAAAACTTGATGACTCTAATGATCCCAGCAAGATCGTAGCAAACGCAGATACAATCCTTAATTTCCACTTTGCTGGGGATATGATATTCTCCGGTAAAGTAGAGGGGAAACTGAAACAGGAGGGGTATGACTACCCGTTCAAACATTTAGGTGACCTTTTTCAAAAGGATGATTTAACGATTGCTAACCTAGAAACACCAGTCACCAACGCAGGGATAGGGGCCACCAATAAACAATATGTATTCAAGTCCTCACCTAAGGCACTAGATGCTTTGAAGAAGGCTGGAATGGATGCGGTAGGTCTTGCTAACAATCACATACTGGATCAAGGCGTTTCAGGGCTGATGGATACGTTGAAACACTTGGAAGAAAGCGATCTTCAGTATGCGGGTGCTGGTAAAAATGCGGGTGAAGCCTATGCTCCAGCTTATTTTACACGTCAAGGTGTAAAGATTGCGTTAGTGGCAGTTAGTCGTGTTGTACCAGATACCGATTGGTTTGCTGCAAAAGGGAGACCGGGTGTAGCTTCAGCATATGATCCTACTGCGGCTCTACAATCCATTGCCAAGGCTCGCAAAAATGCAGATATCGTCATCGTTATGGCACATTGGGGAGAAGAACGAGCGTTAAATCCAAATGCGAATCAGACGCAGCTTGCTCATCAATTTGTAGATGCTGGTGCGGACCTTGTCATTGGATCCCATCCTCATGTACTTCAAGGCCTTGAGCAATACAAAGGCAAGTGGATTGCTTATAGTACAGGCAACTTCATATTTACTAAATCCGCAACTCCATCGACTTGGAAGACGGCTGTCTTCGCAACGACCTGTACGCCGAAGGGAGAATGCAAGATGAAGCTTATTCCTTACCATGCGGAAATAGGTCAACCGGTACCAATGTCAGATAAAGAAGGACAACAACTGTTTAAAGAAATACAGGATTTGTCCATAGGTGGTGTAACAATAAGTAAAGACGGTACAGTCGTCCAACCTAAATCATGATTTGGTCAAACGTTAAGGAGGTTGAGGAGTTGTGAATAATTTATGTGTAGCCCATAGAGGATTTTCTTACAAAGCTCCTGAGAATACCATTGTAGCGATAAAAATGGCGATGGCAGAGTCCTTTGTGCAGTGGGTTGAGATAGATACACAGCTATCGATGGATGGTATACCCGTTGTCATTCATGATTTCACTCTGAATCGGACGACAAACGGCAAGGGATTAGTGAAGGATTACACATGGGCACAACTTCAGCAATTGGATGCGGGGAGCTGGAAGGGCCGTGCTTTTCAAGGAGAAAGGATTCCCTCACTGGACGATGTACTTAAGCTTAGTTGTGGACGGCTTCGCCTGAACATTGAGCTTAAAACGAAGGGGGATATGTACCCTGGTCTAGAGCAAGCTGTAATGGAACAAATTCTTTATCATCATATGGAGAATGAGGTGGTACTGACTTCATTTGACACGGATGCACTAAGAAGAGTGAAAGAACTAAATTCTAATTTCAAAACAGGACTTATTATTGATGCACGGCCTCAGGATTTACTAGAGCGTCTTAAAGATCTGGAATGCTCCTTCCTATCGATTGGAGCTTCTCATTTGGATTCAACATTGGATTCGACACTCGTCGCTCAAGGAATAACAGTCATGGCATGGACCATAGATGACGCAAAGGGTATGAAACGTTTGGCATCCGTGAATTCAGAGATTATGATTTGTACGAACCGTCCAGATGTATGGGGAGAGACTTTCATGGATAGTAAACCTTCATTTTGGCATTGGAAATTAATAAAAAAGGACTGATATACCCATTGGATACAATGATTCGTAATGTCTATTGTGTTGGCCGTAACTACAGATTACATGCAGCAGAACTCGGTAATGATGTACCACAAGAACCGATGATATTCATGAAACCTTCTCATGCCGTTATCCCACTTGATCAGAGTGTCATTATATTACCTAAGGATCAAGGTAAAGTGCATTATGAAGGTGAAATTGTTATTCTTATCGATCGGGATTATGAGCCAGGGATTACTGTCAACGAACTAGTTGAAGTCATGGCATTAGGAATTGATTTTACGTTGCGTGATGTTCAGCAAGTCATTAAGGAAAAGGGTCATCCGTGGACAGCGGCCAAAGGGTTTAAATCATCCGCACCACTTACGCCATTTGTTGCTTTTCCAGGGACGGAAGAATTGAATTTACAAGACTTCACAGTTATTAAGAATGAAGTTGAAGTACAGCGCGGTAATGCGAGTGATATGATCTTCTCCCTGCAAAATATTGTGGATTACATAGGTTTACATTATGGATTGGGTAAAGGTGATTTGATCTTTACGGGTACACCAGCAGGTGTTGGACCTGTATCTTTAGGAGACGAGTTCGAACTCTTGTGGGGAGATAAACAGCTAGGAAGCTGTAGTATTGGATAACGGATGATGTGGATAATAGGTAGTATATGCGCATTATTGGTATCATCTGCAGCCTATCGGAAGAAGTCCCTCACTTTCTCAGGTGCACTTGCGGCTACGATAATGGGTACTATTTACTTTGCGGCAGGAAGCTTGTTCTGGTTCGGTATTTTACTTGTATTCTTTGTATCTTCCTCTGTGCTATCCAAGTTCCGTCAAAGCCATAAAACTGAAGTGGAGAAATCCTATGCGAAAACTGGGCGGCGTGATGCTGGACAAGTTCTTGCAAACGGAGGATTGGGTATGTTGCTTTGTATTCTGAATGCGATATGGCCCCATCCAGAATGGACATATCTATTCATAGGAATTATGGCAACAGTGACTTCAGACACATGGGCTACGGAGATAGGAAGCTTAAGTACCAAACCTCCACGTTCGGTGTTGAATGGTAAGGTATTGACGGTTGGAACATCGGGGGGTGTATCTCTATTAGGTAGCGCTGCTGCGGCTGCTGGCGGCGCCATGATTGGGGGACTTGCGTGGATACTGGAAGTCTTATCAAGCAGATCGATAAATGTTCAATGGCCTGAACTTCTGATGTGGGTGCTATTAGGGCTTGTCGGAGGACTAGTTGGAGCCTTTACAGATTCAGTATTAGGAGCATCCATTCAAGTGATGTACAAGTGTCGTGCATGTGGGAAAGAGGTTGAAGTATTACATCATTGTGATCAGCCTACAGTACAAATTCGAGGTTGGCTCAGAATGAATAATGACGCTGTGAATATGTGGAGTTCTGTCGTCGGAGGTATAGTTGCTTGTATAATTGGGTTATATATGGGATTATAAATGGTTGATAATAAATGGTACAATGAATTGGAATGATTCGAAGGTGATTTAGAACACCGTATGATTGCCATTCAAATATGATAAGTTAGTAGGGAAAAATAGAGATGAATATATTGACTGTTGAACATATAAGTAAAAGTTATGGAGAAAAGGTGCTGTTTAAAGATGCTTCTTTTGGTATGGAGGATCAGGATAAGATTGGAATCGTTGGAGTAAACGGAACGGGGAAATCAACGTTCTTACGTATTATTGCTGGTTTAGAAAAGCCTGATGAAGGCCAAATCTCTAGTGGGAATGGTGTTAGAATCAGAACACTCGCGCAGAATCCTGATTATGATCCGGAAATGACCGTTTTACAGCAAGTATTCCAAGGTAATGATCCGCAAATGAAAGTCGTGCGTGACTATACAGAAACGATGGATTTACTAGATCTTGATCCTTCAAATGAAGAAGTTCTGGAGAGGTTGTTGGATCTAAATCAGGAGATGGATACGCTACAGGCTTGGAATCTTGAAAGTGAAGCGAAGATCATTCTGAATAAACTCGGACTTACACAGTTTGAAAGCTTGATGGGAACACTGTCTGGTGGACAACGCAAGCGTGTAGCATTGGCTAACGCCTTGATTCAACCGTGCGAGTTGTTAATTCTAGATGAGCCTACGAACCATATTGATACGGATTCGGTGGCATGGTTAGAGCAATATTTACAGAAGCGGCGTGGTGCGTTACTCATGATTACCCATGACCGGTATTTCCTCGATCGTGTGGCAAATGTCATGTTGGAGCTTGATTATGGGCGGTTATTTCGATATCAAGCTAATTATTCAGCATTCTTGGAACTGAAAGCAGATCGTGAAGATCGAGAGGCTTCTACAGAACATAAGAGACAGAATCTACTTCGCTCTGAGCTTGCTTGGATGCGTAAGGGGCCCAAAGCCAGATCTACCAAACAAAAGGCACGGATTGATCGCTATGAAGATTTGAAAGATCAGCAAGGCGTACAACGCGCAGCTTCGATGGATATGTCGGTAGCTTCGAGTCGTCTCGGCCGTAAAATTCTAGAGATTGATCATTTGCACAAAACCAATGATGATATCACCCTTATTAAGGATCTTACTTATATTGCTGTACCAGAAGATCGGGTTGGAATCGTGGGACCAAACGGAAGTGGGAAGTCAACACTACTCAATCTTATAGCCGGTAGACTAGAGCCGGATGGCGGAGAGATTAGTTTAGGTTCTACGGTGAAGATTGGTTACTTCACACAAGAGCATCAAGAGATGAATGAGAAACAACGTGTCATTGAATACATCAAAGAAGTGGCGGAAATCATCACTACGTCAGATGGAAGTTCCATTACTGCGGGAGCCATGTTAGAACGTTTTCTGTTCCCTCCAGTGCTTCAATGGACGCCGATAGCCAAATTGTCTGGTGGAGAGAAAAGACGTCTTTACTTACTTAGAGTACTCATGGGAGCGCCTAACGTTCTTCTTCTTGATGAACCTACGAATGATCTCGATATCCAGACATTAGCTGTCTTGGAACAATATTTAGACGAGTTTCCTGGTGTCGTATTTACAGTATCGCATGATCGGTACTTCCTAGATCGTACGGTAGATAAGATTGTTGCTTTTGAAGGAGATGGAGAACTTAGAGTTCATGTTGGTTCTTATAGTGAGTATGAAGAATGGATGAATAAGAATGTTTCCAAAGGATCAGATCGTAAGCGTGTAGATCAACCTTCGGAACCTATCTCCAAACCAACTCCTGAACCCAAAGAACCGATTAAATCCGTATCATCAACTGAGAAAATTAAGTTCAGTTTCAAAGAACAACGAGAATTTGAGCAGATTGATAGCCTAATTCAGGCAGCTGAACAGAATATAGTGGATGTAAACAAGCAGATGGAAGATTCCTTCAGTGATTCTGCACGCCTACAGGAGCTTATGAATAAGCAACAGGAAACACAACAACAGCTCGAACATCTAATGGAGCGTTGGACGTATTTAAATGAAATAGCAGATAATATGTAAGAGAGTAAATCAACAAAAAAGGGACTGTTCCAAAAGTCGAAATGTGACTTATTGGAATAGTCCCTTTTTGTTGATGTCATACCAAAAGGATGCCCAAGCAACTTAAATCCCCATTACTTTATGTACGCCGCCAGCAGCTTTGTTGTGTTGAGGATGGCTTGTTTATGTGTGCGTTCCATTGCATGAGAAGCATGAACACCTGGACCGATCAGAGCGGCACGAATATTGTTGCCAGCACTAAGTGCCGCAGAAGCATCGGATCCATAGTGCGGATAAATGTCGATAGCATATGGAATGTTCTCTGATTCGGCTAATTCGATAAGACGGCTTGTCATTTCATAATCGTAAGGTCCTGAAGAGTCTTTAGCACAAATAGATACATCTGTTTCTTTACAGCTCAGATCATCACCAATACAACCCATATCGACCGCAATCATTTCCACGATATCGTCTGGAATAGACGCCGCGCCATGCCCAACCTCTTCATAATTGGAGATAAGAATTTTTACTGTCGTACGTGGTTTCCAGTTCTCACGCTTCATGGATTCAAGGAGACCAAATAGAGCAGCTACACTGGCTTTGTCATCGAGATGACGAGATTTAATATGTCCGCTGTCCGTGATGTTGGACCTGGGATCGAATGAAATAAAGTCTCCTACAGCGATTCCTAATTTCTTCACATCATCTTTTGAGTCTACAAGTTCATCAATACGTACTTCCATATGATCTTCTTGTCGTTTGAAATCACGTGCATCGCTGTAGACATGTACAGAAGGATGTGTACTTAAAATAGTTCCGGTATATGTCTTGCCACTTCGTGTATGTATCGTGCAATATTCGTTCTCAATAGCCTGTAGCATAAAGCCACCGACCAAAGTAAGTCGTAGGGTACCTTCAGACTTAATGGCGCGAACCATTGCGCCTAAGGTGTCGACATGGCCACTCAGACCTATCGTACGGCTATTATCATGACCTTCGACGGTTAAGATAGCCCCGCCCTTATGATTCCATGTAAGGTGCACTTCAAGGGCTGTAGCTTCTTCCTCGATATATTTCATGACTTGAGCAGTGTATCCACTCGGACTAGGTGTGTTTAGTAACTTCTGAAGAAAGCTTAGTATGTAATTCTCATTCGGTTGGATTGACAAGGGATGGCTCCTCCTTAAGATCTTCTAGGTTGGTTGATGAGTTGATTAGGGACTGTGAATATCCGGTTTCTTTCATGACGTGATTAAGCTCGTTAGACAAGCGTTTAATTTCCCGTTGGAGCTTATACTGTCTGTAGATACCATATGAACCTACGATGATACCTCCAATGAGCGTACATCCCAATATAAGTAGAATAAGGGGAAGACTTATCACGCTGAAATAAAAGTTAACCTTAACAGGATCCACATTAATGACAGCAAATAACGCTGTTAATAGAGCAAATAGAAGTCCAGCAATTAATGACCATTGCATTTTCATGTAGACACCTCCTAAATTATTTTTTTTTTGTAGCGTCGCTTCGATTCAGTCCATCGTAAAAAACTTGTATCGGAAGCATCGGCTTCAATGACAGTATAAAATCCCTTGACCAAATGGACAAGGGATTTTATTACTATTGTTCAAAATATAAGAAAGTATAAGTTTCACTTGATACTCTATTCCTTATATTTCCGCTGAAACGGGTGCCGTCTTTGAAAAAGGACCGCACAGCCGTTTCTACTTGTAATATTATTTGGTTAGTTGCTCCATCTGTGTAATTAATTCTTCGAATACGCTCATAGCTTCTCGAATTGGTTGCGGTGAGGACATATCCACACCTGCTTTACTCAGAATGTTAATGGAGTAGTCACTACCTCCACTTTTTAGGAATCCAAGATAACGGTCAACTGCTGGTTGGCCTTCTTCTAGGATTTGTTTAGAGAAGCTAGTTGCTGCAGAGAAGCCCGTAGCATATTTGTATACATAGAAACTGTTATAGAAGTGAGGAATACGAGCCCATTCCATTGCGATCTCCTTATCCACTGCCATATCTGAACCATGATATTTGACATTCAGATCATAGTAGATATCGGAGAGTGCTTGAGGAGTAAGGGATTCACCTTGCTCAGCATGCTCATGTATGAGTTTCTCGAACTCTGCAAACATCGTTTGTCTAAATACAGTTGTGCGGAATTGGTCCGCGTAGTAGGTTAATAGATACATTTTTTCTTTAGGATCTGTTGATTTCTTCAATAAATAATCCATCAACAGTGCTTCATTCGTAGTTGATGCGACTTCCGCTAAGAAAATAGTGTATTGAGCATCACGATACTTCAACGCATTATCTGAATAGTAAGAGTGTAACGCATGGCCCATTTCATGAGCTAAGGTGAACATACTATTAAGATTTTCATTGTGGTTCAATAGTACATAAGGATGAGTACCGTAAGCGCCCCAGCTATAAGCGCCAGTACGTTTGCCCTCATTCTCGTACACATCAATCCATCCGTTATCGTAACCTTCCTGTAACACACCCAGATAATCTTCTCCAAGTGGTTTTAAGCCTTCTTTAATGGTTTTCTTTGCTTCTTCATAGGTGATGTCCATTTTGTATTCATCTACGAGTGGAGCGAAGAGATCATACATGTGTAATTCATCGACACCAAGAAGTTTCTTACGTAGTTTCATGTAGCGATGTAATAAAGGTAAGCTCTCATGAATGGTATCAATTAAATTGGTATAGACTTCCTTCTGAATATTGTCGCCGTATAGAGACATTTCAAGCACAGAAGGATATTTACGAACGCGTGAGTAGAAAATATTTTTAGTTACGTTCGCACTTAATGTTGCGGCAATTGTGTTTTTTTGTTTGCCATAAGTTTCATATACCGCCTTGAAAGCACGACTACGAACTTCACGATTAGGACTTTCTAGATACTGTATATAGCTACCATGAGTTAGCTCAACTTCTTTGCCATTCTCATCTTTAATCTTAGGGAATTTCATATCGGCATTGTTCAGCATACCAAAGATGGTTTGTGGTGCTTGAGATAAATTGCCTACTTGTGCAAGAAGTGCTTCTTCTGTCTTCGATAAAACATGAGCCTTCTCACGTTTCATTTCTTGGAGTGTAAATTTATAGTCGCTTAAAGCTGAATCTGCAATGAAAGCGTCTAGTTTATCATCTGGAAGAGCCAAAAGTTCAGGTGTAACGAAAGATAAAGCTTCACCTGCGTCAACACTTAATTTTTTTCCTTTTTGAGTTAAAGCTTGGTATGTAGGGTTGGTTGTATCCTCATCAAGGTGCATATGGGCATACACGTAAAGACGTTCAACATCAGAGGAAATTTCATCGTCTAGAACAAAACATTCTTTCACAGATTGAACCGTATCTAATTCACCCTGAAAATCAGCTGCTTTGGAAATTTTCTTCTGAACTTCTTTGTAAGATTGGTCCCAAGCAGATTGGTCTTTAAATAAATCTTGTAGGTTCCATTGATTGTCCTTTGATACATCTGAGCGTTTCAATAATTGATCCATGGGAATCCTCCTTAAGTGATTTGTGAGAAAAGGTTGGGTTCCTGCTGATGTTGCGATGGGTAGAGAATAAGGACTGGACACAATACTAAGGGCGATGATGAGTGATACAGTCTTGGTTAAGATCACCAGAGTTGTACCTCCTTTACATATACAATCAGCCTGTAGTATATCCAGTCCTACAATAAATAATTATTATTCTCTCATCAAACTTAGGAACCCATGTTTAGAAAACTGAATACGATTAAGATAAAGGCAATGAGGATCATAACGATGGCGGTAAGAGCCATCCAACGCTTCAATGAAGGCGGGACGGAATTCTTACCCATGATTAGGACACCACCTAAAGCAAAAGCTAAGATAATAAAGATGAGAGTGCTACTCGGGTCCATTGGTGATTATACTCCTTTGAAGGCAGCCATTAACTCGCGCCATTCATCTTCTTTATCAATAAATTCTTCTTTAGGAAACCTATTGTTTGCCCAATGCATTAGCGCGGGCCGACTAAGAAACGTCTGCGTTTCTTCTCCCCATTGATCAGAGATTTCGCGAAGAACGAGGTATTTTCCTTGAACTTCGATGGTCATCATATTCCAATTGTCTTTTTTGTATATTTCATGTTTTTTAATCATATGCACATATCTCCGTTTGCTCTTTTGATAAAATGATAACGCAGACGCACTTATAAAAGCAAATAAAAACGGAGATATGGTAATAATCGCTTACGACGCATAGGTGAAATTCATGCAATATTGTACTCGAAATCGCCATAAATGGCGGTATTTTAGGAGGTTGTTCATTTGAAGGGAACAGTGAAATGGTTTAATGCAGAAAAGGGTTATGGTTTTATTCAGGTTGAAGGTGGCGAAGACGTATTTGTTCACTTCTCTGCCATTCAAGGAGAGGGCTTCAAGACATTAGATGAAGGTCAATCGGTTGAATTCGAGGTTACGGAAGGTAATCGTGGACCTCAAGCAGCCAACGTCATCAAAATTATAAGAATCAGCTCTGCATTTTAAGAATTTAAATATATATTTTTAAGCACGTTTCTCTTTTCAGAGGATTGTGCTTTTTTAAATATAAGCAAGTATAAGTTTCACTTGATACTCTATTCCTTATATTTCTGTTGAAACGGGTGTCGTCCTTGAAATAGGACGGCATAGCCGGTTCTACTTGGTTACTTTGATGTAAATTTTGTCTGTAATGCCTTTGACCGATTCAACAACAGAATGATACACTAGAAGGGAAGAAACATACAATTTTATAGGGAGCGCTACCGTTATGAAGTTTAAATTGTTTAAAGACCGCAAAGGGAAAGCAGATCAGGCTAAAAATAATAAATTCGTGAAACTTGGCCGCGAAATCTATGTACAAGCTCGTAAAGGTGGACCTAATCCGGATGCAAACTTTGGCTTGAAGACAGCTATCGCTAATGCGCGTCAGATTAATATGCCTGTTGATAACATTGAACGTGCTATAAAGAAAGCTGCAGGCAATGGTGAGAATGTAGAATATGACGAAATCTATTATGAAGGTTACGGTCCCGGTGGCGTAGCTATCATGGTGAAATGTCTGACAGATAATCGTAATCGTACAGCTGCGGATGTGAGATCGATTTTTAATAAGCGTGGTGGTAACATGGGCGAGTCTGGTTGTGTCGCTTACATGTTCGATCAGAAGGGTTTGCTTGTTATTGATCGTGAGAAGTATGAAGATTTAGATGAAGATACACTCATGCTACAAGCGATTGAAGCAGGTGCTGATGATGTCATTACGAATGATGAGAGTTTCGAAGTGATAACTCATCCGCATGAATTTGAAGCGATCAAGAGTATTTTGGAAGCAGCTAAGCTTGAATTTAGTAGCTCTGAAGTACGCTGGATCCCACAGAACACAATCGATGTGGAAGGCGAGAATGCAGAGAAATTGCTGCGTATGATGGATCTTTTTGAAGATAATGATGATGTTCAAGATGTCTATACTAACTTTGAGATTAGTGAAGCAGAGATTGAACGGATTGGATAACCACTATTCTTACCATCATAAAAAATGCACTGACCTTTGGAACTCAACCAAGGGACAGTGCATTTTTTACGACTACGTACCAGCGTCTCAAATAGGGACGACAGTATATCACAGGTAGTTAAAAATGGATGTGACGTACTAGATTTCGACAAATTCCTGAATCAATAATAATAATAAATATGTCGGATGGTGATTTTGTTTATTTGTACAAAATCGTAGTACATATTATAATAATGATGATTTGGATAGGAAATAATTAGACAATCATTGTGGAGGCCCGTCCATTGAAAGATAATGAGCAACGACCAAATCGAGTTCCTCGTAATCCATTAAGTCTAATGAGTCGAGTATATATGCATATTTTACCGGAAGTGCGGAAGGAATTGAACGCTTGGCGTAAGCTAGCAAGCGAAATTCCGGATCCAGAGCTCCGAATGCAGGCATCTGCCAGCATTGATACGAAACAGTTTCATTGTCAGGGTGGTGCTGTTTATGCATCGATTGATTCGCCGGATAGAAATGTGTTAATTCGTCTCATTGTGTCTTATCAGACCATTAGTGATTATCTTGATAATTTATGTGACCGCAGTACATCCATGGAGGCTGAGGATTTTAGATTGCTACATCAGTCCATGTTAGATGCCGTTGATCCTGATGCAGAGCTACATGATTATTATGCTTTGCACAATGAATCAAATGATGGTGGTTATCTATCCGATCTAGTTAAGACTTGTCAGAGCTGTATTCGAAGGCTTAAAGGTTATTCTGCTGCCCGACCATATATAAGAGATCTAGTAAGTTTGTATACGGACTTACAAGTGTACAAGCACATCCATCCAGATCGTAGAGAAGAAGCTCTGCTGAATTGGTGGTCATTGCATAAACACCGGACTCCTCATTTGGAATGGCAGGAATTCGCTGCTGCTACAGGGTCTACATTAGCTGTTTTTATGCTGTTTCTTGCTGCAACTGATGCCGGATTGTCCGTCGATGGAGCAGCTTCCATTCATACATCTTATTTTCCACATGTGTGCTGTCTGCATATCATGTTGGATTACTTAATTGATCAGGAAGAGGATCGGTCAGGTGGGGATCTTAATTTCTGTAATTATTACACGGATACAGAAATGATGCTAGAAAGGATCACCCTCCTTGTAGAGTCTGCAAGAAAGGACGTTACTACAATCCCTTCAACTCCTTTTCATCGTATGATTATTGAGGGTCTATTGGCCATCTATTTATCCGATCCCAAAGTTAGCGAGCAACAGGAAGTTGTTTTGGCATCAAAGCAATTGATGAAAGGAAGTCCACTTACCCGGATCTTTTTCTTCATGAATAGCCGTTGGATTCGTAAACGTTTGTATAAGTAATAAAAAGGAGGAGAAAGAAATCATGACAATAAAAAAAATAGCAGTATTAACAAGTGGTGGCGATTCTCAAGGAATGAATGCAGCTGTACGAGCAGTTGTTCGTAGTGGATTGTATTATGGATTAGAGGTATATGGTATTCAACGAGGATATCAAGGACTTCTTAATGATGATATTTTCTCCATGGATCTAAGAAGCGTAGGAGATATCATTCAACGTGGAGGAACGGTACTTCAGTCTGCACGCTGTAAAGAATTTATGACTCCTGAAGGTCAGCAAAAGGGAGCGGATATTTTACGCAAACGTGGCATTGATGGCTTAGTGGTCATAGGTGGTGATGGTTCTTATCATGGTGCTAATAAGTTGAGTAAGCTGGGAATTAATACAATGGCCCTGCCTGGTACCATTGATAACGATATTTCTTATACAGATTTCACGATAGGTTTTGATACATCCGTAAGTATTGTTGTGGATGCGATTAATAAACTAAGAGACACCATGTCATCTCATGAGCGTTCATCCATTGTTGAAGTTATGGGTAGACATTGTGGTGATATCGCATTATACGCTGGTCTTGCATCAGGAGCAGAAACGATTATCGTACCTGAGGTACCATTCGATATGGATGAAATTGCAGAACGCATGAAGCAGAATTTCGCTCATGGTAAACGTCATAGTATCGTCGTTGTTGCTGAAGGAGCAGGTAATGGTGAAAATGTAGCGAAACAACTGGTTGAACGCTGCGAGACATTGGAGCCAAGAGTAACCGTACTGGGTCACATTCAACGTGGTGGTACGCCAACACCAGCAGATAGAAATCTTGCAAGCCGTTTGGGTGATTTCGCTGTACGTATGCTTATTTCAGGGGAATCAGATAAAGCTTGTGGAATTATTAGAAATGAATTGGTTCTTACTGATATTGACAAGGTCGTTAACAGTAAGAAAGAATTTAATATGGAATTGTATGAACTAGCAGCACGTTTATCTCAATAGGTCTAGTTTGTGCATATCAAAAAAAGGGGCTGTTCCAAAAGTAGATTTTTCTACTCAAGGTAGGCTCCTTTCTTGATTGGGTTCAAAAAAAGTAGGTCAAGGAGTTAATCCTTGACCTACTTTTTTGTCTTCTATCTTCGCTAGACTAGTAGTTGATTGTCAGGTACTACTCTAAAGCGTTTCTGAATATATACGAGACGTCTAAGAAGAAGGATTGCCCCTATGGCTAATCCGGTTATTAAACCGATCCAATAGCCATCCGCACCAAGTGTAGTGAATTTAGCTAACACATAACCGACAGGAAGACCAATAACCCAAAAAGATATGAAGGCAATGATAAAGGCCGGAGTTACATCTTTATAACCACGTAGTACCCCTTGGGTTGGTGTTGCAATAGCATCGGATATCTGGAAGAAAATGGAATAGACTAGGAAATGTTGAATGAGTTCGATGATATGATTTTCATCCGAATAGAGGAAGGCTACTTGTCTACTCGCAAAGATAAGTACAACGGCCGTTAGGAGTGAAAGGGCAACAGCAGTCCCTATTCCAAGGAAGGCGTACTGTCGTGCATCTTTCGTACGTCCCGCCCCTTTTTCAAATCCGACTAATATCGTAAGGCTCATACAGATACTTAAGGGGATCATGTATAGTGTTGTTGCAAAGTTCAAAGCTGCTTGATGAGCTGCGATGGTAGCCGTGTTAAATTGACTCATTAATAAGGTGACCGCAGCAAAAACAGCTGTTTCAAAAAAGACAGAAAATCCGATAGGTAGACCGATCTTTAATAGTTCTTTCCATGCTTTTAGGGAAATCTTATGGAACTTACGAAATACACCTAAAATGGCAAATTGTTGTCGACGGTGCACAAACCAAATCGCAATGATGAAAATACACCAGTAAGTTATACCTGAAGCGATGCCGGCACCTGCTCCACCAAGACGAGGAAAACCGAACTTACCGAAGATTAACAAATAATTAAGAGTGACGTTAATTGGCAGAGACATAAGAGTGATCGTCATTGAGGTTCGTGTTTCACCAAGTGCGTCTATTAAGCTACGTAGTACCATATATCCGAACAAAGGAATAATTCCGATGGAAATGCCCAATAGGAATTGGTGAGCAATCTGTCGCACATTGGATTCCAAACTCATGGCGTCTAAAATTGGAGAAATAACGATCCCACCGATGAGTAAAACTATTATCGCTAGAATGAGTGAAAGCCAAAGTGCTTGTATGACTTGATAAGAGACTTTGTTCTTTTGGTTATTTCCAATTAACTGCGATACGATGGGAGTAAGTCCCATTAGAATTCCGCTAAGTCCGACTTGAATGGGTATCCAAAGACTAGATCCTATGGCAACCCCGGCGAGATCAACGGAGCTGGACTTTCCTGACATGTTTGTGTCAAAGAAGGTTATCGCTGATAATGTGATTTGGGTAATCAGAATTGGTAATAAAATGACTAGAAATTGCTTGAATTTTTCTCGGATTGTTGTTGTAGGTTTCATTCGTATCCCTTTCTACATTAACCATATGATGGACTTTAATATCTCACATGCAAAAGGCCCGGTTATTAACCGGGTCTTCTGTGGCTTGATTATAATAAATATGATTGTTATTTGTAAGTAACACCCTTACTATACCGATTATTAGCATTCCAGAGTAGATACTCATCCACTTTCATATCTTTCATCGCTCGGATTTGTTCTTCTACTTCGTTCTTACCATATTTCGTATAGTGTCCACTACCTAACCAACTGGCGGTGAAATCTTGAATCCAAGGACGTATGATAGGTTTCTGTTCTCCAAGCGGATCTAGTTTTTTGTGAGTATCGACCATAGAACCTTTGATTACTGCATAAGGTTCTTTATCAGGATTTGTCGCTCCAAACCAACCTGTAGAGTAATGACTTGGATATACCATAGGAGCTATAACATCCACACTCTCAGAAATTTTGACCATATCTTGTCCAATACCTTCAGCAGCTGGAACGGATGCTGCGTATCCGAAGATATCGACTGATACTCGAAGTCCAAGTGGAGCCAACTCTTTGCGTGCGTATTGAACAAATTCAGTAACAATATCGACACGAGATTTATCATTTTTAACATATGTCATTGAATCCGCTCGTTTCTCAAATCCTTCTGGGAACCGAACATAGTCAAATTGGATTTCCTTGAAGCCAAGTTTGGCCGCTTCTTTAGCGAGTTCAATATTGTAATCCCATACTTCCTTGCTATAAGGATTCACAAACCCGTCGCCATTTCCATTCTTCCACAACGTTCCATCCTTTTTAACAAACGACAGTTTGGGATTCTTGGTAGCTAGGATCGTGTCTTTAAATACGACAATTCGTGCAATGGGGTATACCTTATGTTTTTGTAGACGCTCCATTAGTAATCCAATATTCCCAATATAAGGTTGAGTTTTACCCAGTTTTTGAAGAATTGGATTATCGGACTTGTACGTTATGTAACCAGCATCATCTTTAAGATCAATAACCATAGCATTAAGTTCTGTTGAATCAATAAGATTCAGTAACTCGGTCATGCGTGATCCTCCAGCACTATGAGCTGTGACATAAATCCCTTTAACAACCGGTGCATCCTTCTGAGGGTCTACCTTGACAGGAGGTTGTGACGCATCCAACGGAGCGTTACCTAATGTAGTTGTTGCATCCTTACCTTGTGAATTGGTCATAACCGAATGAATAGATGATTGCAACGTGTTGATTGTGCCTGGCTGATTTGTTGGCTGTCCTGACGTACTTCCAATTACTAATAGCATTAATGCCCATATGATGTTCATATTCTCTCTCCCCTACAGCGTATGCGCTCTCATTGTATGATTATATAGAAGCAATAGTACTTAAAAACAACAGCTTTGTAACAATCATAATATTTAATTATCTCATTGTTGTTTTTAACCCTGAATAAAAGAAACTAAACAATCCTGTAGATATAAAATGCCGTCTATTCCGCCAAAAAATGGGGAGGAGACGGCATGGTAATCTAGCTAACTTCCATTAATGAAGATGAGCAAGGTTTTGATGTTCACAAATACTAATTTGGATAATCTCCATAGCATCCTGCGGTTCAAGAATACTTAGTCCGTCACGTAACATAATGAGGGAGTTAAGCTCTTTTTGTTTTAAGAAGGGCATCATATCAGGATACCAGCGCTTAACAATCTGAGACAGCGTTACCGATTCCATTTCCACAAAAATCACCCTTTCTCCTTTAAATTCTTTACTGTCAAAAGTTCTTGAGTAGCGAATAGGAAAAATCTTTCGTGCCTAAGCATTTAAGGGCGAAACTATATCTTATGGCTATGAAATGGAAATAGCACATCTATAATATATCACAAATTTGAAGACATAACACGCCGTTTTCTAAAAATCATCTTCTGCGGAATGAGCCCATAATGCCTACTGTTTCTACAATATTTACAAAGGCATTAGGGTCCGTTTTTTTGATGATCCGTTTAAGTTCTGCTAGCTCATACTGGGTCGTGACCGTCATCAACATATCTCTAGGTTCGTGAGAATAAGCACCTTCTGTTTTGATTTTGGTGACGCCACGCGGGATTTCAAGCAGTTTAGCAAGTAGATCCTCAGTCTTATTGGTCACAATGTATACCGTTACTTTAATGTGACTGATATGTATGAGATCTAGTACTTTCCCAGTAATGTATATTGAAGCCATGGAAGCTAAGGCGATATTCCAATTATTATTTAAGTATCCTGCCGCAAGAATGACCAAGCCATTCATGATAACGATAATATTTCCTACAGGAAAATCACGGTAACGGGTAATCAACGAGCCGATAATGTCAAATCCTCCTGAAGATCCACCAAAACGGAAGGAGAGTCCACTACCTATTCCAACGAGAACGCCTCCAAACACACTAGCAAGAAGAAAATCGGTAATGATCAGTTTAACGGGGATAAGTGTAAGAAACCAGGTGGTTGCAATAACGGAAACTATACTGAGACTGATGAATCGTTTCCCCAATTTAAACCAACCAGCAATAAGAATCGGGATATTTATTATGAAGTACATGGCACTAAGACTAAAATCACTGAAATAGCTGATTAGTAAGGATACACCAGAAACACCGCCACTCAGTAATTGGTGTGGAATAAGAAATAAATTAAAGCCACATGCTATAATGGCGGCGCCGAGAATAACAGCTAATGCATTCCAAACATCTTTTAACAAAATAAACCCACCTCGTATGTCATGTTTTATGCCTAGTTGTAAGTAAGTATTTTTTATTCGGAGTAACTTTAGTAGTAAATACAATTTGTTTTGTGATATAATGTATTGGATGTTCTTGAGTAGGGTTGTACAATAGTATTATTTTTGCATTATTTCGGCTTAATAATAACCGAATAGTCATTTAGATGGTTGATAATCCGGATAACGCTATGAACAACTTTTGTTCATGCAATAATTTACGGCATGTATGGCTACCCTAGACGTATGCCGCTACTTAAGAATACAGAGAAGAATGTGGAATGTCCACTTACAACAAAGTGGAATGTCCACTATATAGAAGGAGCATGAATATATTTGAAAACATTTGCAGAATTTGGCTTGGAGCCTAAGATCCTCCAGGCAATTACGGAGCTTGGATTTGAAGAATCCACGCCAATTCAAGACCAGGCTATTCCTATCGCTATGGCAGGAAGAGATTTAATCGGTCAAGCACAGACAGGTACTGGTAAAACAGCAGCATTTGGTTTGCCGTTGATTTCCAAAATCGCCAAAGAAGAAGAAAGAATTATGGCTTTGATCATGACCCCAACTCGTGAACTTGCGATCCAAGTAGCAGAAGAAATCGGTAAACTTGCTCGCTTTAAAGGAATTCGTTCATTAGCTATTTATGGTGGTCAAGATATTAGCCGTCAGATTCGTTCTCTTAAAAACAAACCTCAGGTTATCATTGGTACACCTGGACGTCTTTTGGATCATATTAACCGCAAAACAATCAAATTAACTGATGTTCAAACCGTTGTATTGGATGAAGCAGACGAAATGCTTGATATGGGCTTCATGGAAGATATTCAATCCATTCTGAAGTTGGTACCAGCAGAACGTCAGACGATGCTTTTCTCCGCAACTATGCCAGCTAACATTCAGAAGCTTGCACAACAGTTCTTGAATAACCCTGAGCATGTATCAGTTATTCCTAAACATGTAAGTGCTCCACTTATTGATCAAGCCTATGTTGAGGTTCCAGAACGTCAGAAATTCGAAGCACTTAGCCGTCTTATTGACATGGAATCCCCTGATCTTGCAATCGTATTTGGACGTACTAAACGTCGTGTAGATGAATTGTCTGAAGCTTTGCAGAAACGTGGATATTCAGCTGACGGATTACACGGAGATTTATCACAGAATCAACGTGATGCAGTAATGCGTAAATTCCGCGATGGAAGTATTGATGTACTCGTTGCAACAGATGTAGCAGCTCGTGGACTTGATGTTTCTGGTGTAACACATGTTATCAACTTCGATCTACCTCAAGATCCTGAGAGCTATGTACACCGTATTGGTCGTACAGGTCGTGCAGGTAAAGAAGGTACGGCTTGGTCGTTCGTAACTCCACGTGAAATGGATCATTTCCACTTTATCGAGCGTGTTACTCGTCACCGTATTACGCGCAAAGCACTTCCGACGATGGCTGAGGCTATTGAAGGTAAACAACGTATTACAGCTGAAAGATTGCTTGAAACGTTGGAAAAGGGTGAGCTGAACGAGTACAAAGCAATTGCTATCCAGTTGTTGGAACAATATGATTCGGTTCAATTGTTAACTGCAGCTATGAAATTACTCACAGGTGAGAAAAAGGATAGTGATATCCATTTGACACCAGAAGATCCAATGCGCGCTAAACGTCGTAAACCAGACATTCGTAGTGGTCGTAAGCCTTCAGGCAGCTATAGTTCACGTAACGGCAGCAGCAGTACTTCTGGATCGAGCACAGGAGGCGGTAGCAACTATCGTCGTGATCGTGATAGTAGTGGTGGAGGTAGTCGTGGTGGATACGCTGGTAAGAGCAGCTATAACAAAGATGGCGGAGCTAGTCGTGATTCTTCAGCACGTACGAATAAACCGCGTCCAAGTAGCAGCACTAGTAGCACTAGCAGCAGCGCTAGTCGTCCTGCGAAACGTCCTGACAGCTCTTTCGAATAATAGCAATACAACTAAAAGACGAAGTGTATCTACACTTCGTCTTTTCTTTATGCAAATATACTGAATTACATAGGTTGGAAATTATGGACTGGCATTGTATACCGTAAATACGGTATATTATTATGTACATGCATGTTTACAGAGGAGGAGTATTCTTGGAATTTAGAGGCGCAATGGGAGGCATTTACAAATTAACAGAGTGGGTTACGCGAATAGCGTTCAGTAACATACTGTGGGTGATCTGTTCTTCACCATTTCTATTTGTGTTATTATTCAAGTTTTTGTTGTATCAAACGAATGCGACGGCAAATGATCAGTTATTATTAAATTGGGCTATGGGTATTTTGGCACCGTTTACATTGTTTCCTGCGATCTCAGCTTTATTCGCCACCGTACGGAAATGGATTATGGGGGATACAGAAGTCCCTGTTTTTCGCACCTTTTTTAAAGGGTATAAGGATAACTACAAACAATCTATGATTGGTGGAATCTTCTATACATTATTATTTGTGATTATGTTTGTTGATTATAAGGTTTATATGACATTAGATAACCTACAACTTGTAGGTGGGGTAATGCTCCTACTGCTTATTATGCTGTTTGTATCTATGTTTAATTTTTTCTCTATGGTCGTCCATTACCACATGAGTATATTCTTGATTATAAAAAATGCCATTCTTTTAACGCTTATTCGTCCTTTGAAAATGGTTTCAACTGTAGCGGGATGTGGGTTATTATTATATATCACATCACTATATCCTGTATTAATTGTATTTTTCATCATAACGTTAATGGCGATGTGGTCATTCTTTAACTTCTATGGATCTTTCCTCAAAATGCAAGAGAAGGCAGAACGGTTGAGACTCTTAGAAGAAGAGAAGCAGCAAGAGGCGACTGAGACTTCCGCTTTAGAAGAAAGTGCATTAACTAAAAATTAGCAATGATGATTAATTGTAATAAAATGGAGTGCTAAAACGGCTTCATTTGAGTTTACATTTATAATCGTTAGGATTATAATGAAAATAAATCCTGCGATGTTCGCCACGGTTAATCGTTATTTTGAACCAATGATGATGTCTAGGGAGATCAATAAGAAGCGTGGCTGAAACGCCCTGTCTATATGACACGGGGACTTCAAAAACATTTCTGCGATCACCCACCTGCTACTGCAGGTTCAGAAGACAATTTGACCGAACGGCATAAGCGGGATTCCTTTTTATCTAAAGCATAATAATATCTAAAGCATTTCACTATCGATAATCATCGATGTTGGAATGCTTTTTTTGTTGATACTACGAGATTATATGACCAACCTCTTTTGTTCTGAGGAGTTCAATGTTAAACTATTATGTATTGATGGTTATTTTAAAGGGGGAAAGGTCTTGTCGTTAAAGAGAGTTTTAGTGGGGATCATACGTAGTCAAGAAGGAACGGGAGACAGAGTAAAAGATCCTGAAATGAAAACGCGCTATTACAATTTATCGAAAGACAAGGCGTGGGAGGAAATCTCGTCCACGCTCAAAAAAATTCCGGGTTACAAAGTTCTACATGAAGTTCCAACGGTTGGGGAAATTATTCTTGAAAAGAGGACTTCTTTCGGACGTACGGTAGATATTACAGTATCTATTCTTTCGACCGGACCTGTTCGTAGTGCAGTGGATATATACTCTGCTTCTAGAGGTTCGTTAGGTGATTTAGGGGCTAATTATCGATTTATTATTCATTTGTTTGGAGCAATAGATAAGAAGTTGGCAAAATATAAATCATTTTAGTAAGGATTCGAGTATTTTAAAAAGGCGAGAGAAAGATAATCTCTTTCTCCCGCTTTTTTAAACATAAATTACAGCAATGATTTAACTGCATTTACAGCATTTTCATAGTTTGGATGTTCGGTCATTTCACTAAGGTATTCAACATAAGTGATATTATCGTCTTTGTCGATTACAAAAATCGAGCGCATATCAAGACGGAATTCTTTTATTAATACGCCATAGGCTTCTCCGAAAGAAGATGTCCTATGGTCGGACAATGTAATGACACGCTCCACACCAGCTGCACCACACCAACGTGCTTGTGCGAAAGGGAGATCCATACTAACGGTAAGGATGATGACATCATCGCCTAGTTTATCTGCTTCTTCATTGAAACGACGTGTTTGTGTATCGCAAACACCTGTATCGAGGGAAGGAACGACACTGATCAATTTAATTTTGCCTGCGTAATCCTTAAGGGATACGTCTTCAAGCAAATTTTTGCTGACGGTGAAATCAGGAGCGGAATCACCTGCTTTCAGTTTTGGACCGATCAAAGTAATAGGGTTACTTTTAAAAGTTGCAATACCAGTACGTTCTTGTGCCACTGTGATTTTCCTCCTTGATTTTTTAGATTTAGTAAAGACTGTCAAGGTTATTATAATCTTTTTGGAATAACATTACCAATCCGGATGTTGTTAGTCTAGAGTGAAGGAAGGTTCCTATGATATTTATCCGAAGTGAGAATTGGAAAAGTTATTTGAGATTGTATCCTGTAACGTCATTGTTACTGTTGGCAAACATCATTATGTTCTTGGTATTATCTTTTAATGGTGGTTCTACCAATAATGAGACACTTTATAGGTTTGGTGCGTTGGTTACTGAGGGAGAAAGCTATCGATATGTGACGGCAATGTTCCTGCATAGTGGATTTGACCATTTATTGTTTAATTCCTTCGCCCTATTGGTATTCGCTCCGCCTCTAGAACGTCTCATGGGTTGGTGGAGATACACGCTGTTGTACTTCTTGAGTGGTATTGTGGGGAATGTGTTGTCATCTCTTTATGATGCTCAATTAGATAAGGTGGTTATATCAGTTGGGGCTTCAGGGGCGATTTATGGTGTATACGGTGCGTTCTTATACATTGCTGTATTCCAGCGAAAGTTAATAGATGATGACTCTCGTAAGACATTGTATGCTATGCTTGTATTTGGGATAATATCCTCATTCATTGTGGCAAATGTGAATTGGATGGCTCATGTTGGTGGTTTAATTGGTGGATTCTTCGTATATGGGCTCATCATTAGACTGCTAGGTAAACGACGATAAATTAAGGAAAAGATCATACATTCTAGATTGGAGCGATCACTCCCGTGGAACTGAGACAGTTGCACTATTTTATGAAAGTAGCACAGAAAGAGCATGTAACCCAAGCAGCCGAAGAGCTTCACGTAGCCCAGTCTGCTGTAAGTAGGCAGATTCATCAATTGGAACAGGAACTAGGCGTTGATTTATTTATGCAAAAAGGAAGGAATCTACAATTGACACCTGTAGGTCATCTGTTCTGTAAGCGGGTAGAGAGTCTTATGAAGGATCTAGACAAAGCGGTTGCTGAAGTTCATGAATTTCTGGATCCTGAGCGAGGGGAAATTCGAATCGGATTTCCTCATAGTCTAGGTATTCATCTAATTCCAACTGTTGTTGCTGAATTTAGAAAGCGCTACCCTAATGTGAGGTTTCGGTTTAAGCAGGGAATGTTTCCTTCGCTCATTCGGGATGTTGTTTCTGCCGAAGTTGATCTGGCCTTCATATCTCCTTTTCCAGAGGGGCATGATCAAGTAGAGGGAGACGTGGTATTGACTGAAGAAATGTATGCTATCCTTCCTCCTAATCATGCACTCGCTCAGGAAGAATCTATAACGTTAGATCAACTGCGTGATGATAAATTCATTTTGTTTAGTAAGGGGTATTCTTTACGTCCTATTGTATGGCAAGCATGTCTTGAAGCGGGTTTCACACCTCAAATCGCCTTTGAGGGAGAAGAAACGGATACGATTCGTGGACTAGTTGCAGCAGGGATGGGAGTCAGTCTACTGCCTGAGATGGCATTTTTCCAAAGCAATCCACTTCAACCTGCACGTGTTAGGATATCCGAACCAAAAGTAACGAGAACGATCGGATTGATTCATAGATCAGATGATAAGTTACCGCTAGTGGCACAAGCATTCCGTAATTTTTTGCTTTCTTATTTCGAACTTATGAGCACAAATAATAAAACCCCGTTCGGTTCTTAACCGATCGGGGTTCTTTTTGTGTTGAACATGAATTAATCACGACTGTTATTAAACATCATCACATAACGTATTAGCTCGAGAATGGAGATTAGAGCAGCGGCTACGTAAGTTAGAGCAGCGGCATTCAATACTTTGGCGACGCCACGTTCTTCATCATTAGTTATGAAACCTTGTTCCACCATAATGTTACGTGCGCGACTGCTGGCATTAAATTCAACAGGTAATGTTACGAGTTGGAAAGCTACAGCTGCGGAGAAGAAGATGATTCCTAGACCTAGAAGATTAGCGTACTGAAATATAATTCCTGCAATAAGTAAGAAAGGTGCTACTCCTGAAGCGAAGTTAACAACTGGGAACATCCGGTGTCGCATAACTAGCATCGGGTAGTGCTCTTTGTGTTGAATAGCATGGCCGATCTCATGACAGGCTACGGAAACAGCTGAGATTGTACTTTCGTAATACACGGGTTCCGATAAACGAACGACTTTATGAATAGGATCGTAATGATCGGTTAGTGATCCTCTTACTGGCTCAATTGGGATATGTTGCAAGTCGTTTGCGTCCAACATACGTCGAGCAGCTTCATAGCCGGTAAGTCCATTATGATTTTCTACTTGTGCCCATTTTTTAAATGTACCCTTAACGCGAAATTGTGCCCATAGTGAGAATATGAATGCAATAATGATGAGAATAAACATGGAATTAGAGTTCATTTCCTTACCTCCTAGTAATAGTTGTACCTCGAATTGTGCGAAAAGATTTACATTAATGGTCCATGATTGAGCAAGAGCTTTAATGCTTCTATAACAGCTGCTCCCTGAGGGAGTAATTGCGTCAGCATGCGTCTAGCCTGCCCTGGTTTCATTTGTTCAATTAAAGGGCTGAGTTCCCTAACTTCCTTCTCTAACTGCAACATATGAAGTTCTAGATGGGTCAGTTTGTCTGAGACTTGTGCTTCCTCTGTGATCATGTTCCACTTGTCTAGCTTTTCCTTTATTTCCTCCAAAGTATACTTCTCTTGTTTTAATAGATTAATACGCACCAGACGGGCAGAGGTTTCATAGCTATAAAGGCGGTAATTTTTCTCTGTTCGACTTTCAGGAACTATTAATCCCAATTTTGTGTAATAATCGATCGTTCTCTCGCTGACACCAGCAACTTTAGCTAATTCTCCAATTCTGTACAACGTCATATCCCCAATGCGAATCACCCCACTTACATAAATATGAATCAATAAGACAACTTATCCATTTAATGATGAATAACTTAATATAAACTATTTAAAATATGATACTCGAAGGATAACCATACAGTCAAACGTCTTACTTTTACAAAGATACCCAATGTTATATATAGTTACATGAACGGTTAGCTGTTGGGTTATTTATGAAAAAAAGTGTTGTCAAAAGTTACTCATCCTGCTTATAATGACATTAATATTTTAAATTGTGTAAGAATATATAACATAAAAGGGAGTGGCAACGATGAGAAAGAGAATGTTGGGGATTGCTTTAGGAATGCTGGCTCTATTGGCTTTTCCGTTAAGTGCTTTTGCAGATAATGGTGCTACAAATTTGGAATTGCAAGCAGGTATTAATTCGGTTTTCGTCTTTCTAGCTGTCATGCTCGTATTTTTTATGCAAGCTGGGTTTGTTCTATTAGAAGCAGGAACGGTTCGTATGAAGAATGCGGGTCACGTTGCTGGTAAGACAGTATTAACTTTAGGGATTTCCGTCATCGTTTTCTGGGCTGTTGGATTCGGTCTAGGATTTGGAAATGGTAATGGCATTATTGGTCAAACAGGGTTCTTCTTAAGTGGAGAAGGCATGGCGAGTTCATTCGATTCATTAGCTTTCTCGGATGTGTCGTTAACGGTTAAATTCTTATTCCAATTATCATTTGCAGCGATCTCGTTAGCTATTGCCTCAGGAGGTATGGCAGAACGTGCGAAACTGAGCGTTTACATTATATTTGGAACGTTATTTATGGTTGTGATTTATCCTGTCGTTGCTCACTGGGTATGGGGTGGCGGATGGCTTGGTCAACTAGGTATGCAAGATTATGCGGGTTCTACCGTAGTTCATTTGACAGGTGCAACAGCGGCGCTGGTAGCAACCTTCTTATTGAAGCCACGTCTTGGTAAGTATAATAAAGATGGTAAACCGAACGTTATTCCAGGACATAACCAAGTATATACTGTATTAGGTGTCGTTATTCTCTGGATTGGGTGGTTTGGTTTTAATCCAGGTAGTGGTCTATCAGGATTAGGTGATTTCTTCGGATATGTATCACTTACAACGAATATTGCAGCTGCGGGAGGTGCGTTAGCCGCACTTGCTATCTCTTGGATGGTATTTGGAAAGGGCGATATTCCTAGTATGTTAAATGGTGTACTTGCAGCACTTGTAGCCATAACAGGTTCTTGCGCCTTCGTTGAACCGTGGGCTGCTGTTGTCATCGGTGCTGTTGCTGGTACTATAGCTTTCTTAGCTGGTCAATGGTTAGAACGTGCTGGATTAGATGATCCAATCTATGCTGTTTCTGTTCACGGTATAGCGGGCGTCTGGGGAGCTCTCTCTACAGGGTTATTCGCAACACCTGAATTGGCTGAAAAGACTGGGGTAGGTCAAGCGGGATTGTTTTATGGCGGTGGTTTACATCAATTAGGAATTCAAGCTCTTGGTGTAGCGGGTACCTTCGTATTTGTACTTGTGATCTCTTTCATAATTCTTGGTGCTATGAAAGTTATCATGGGACTTCGTGTAACGGAAGAAGAAGAGATGATGGGTCTAGATATAAGTGAACATGGAACGTATGGATACCCTGAACAAATGAAGTTACTTACGGATGCTGAAGCTTTATCCCGTCTTCATAAATCGACTCCCCCTGTTAATTAAGGGGATATGAGATTCTGACATTTTGGTTGAGGTGAACACCAGAATGCTCAGAAGAGAGGGGGTAGCATGAAATCGATGAATTTTACGGATTGCAATTTGGATTTTTCGGGAATTGCAGTTGCAAGCTCGTGGGACGATTTAAAGGAACGACGTATTGAATATCAGACTCACTTGCAACAGTTGCGGCATACGCAAACGATCTCAGTGTGGATGCTTCTTGTTAACCACATGCATGATTTAATAACGACGAAGGCCTTGGACATTTGCGAGAAGGAAATGTTGGAAGCAGGTTATGGTTCACCTCCTGTTCTATATTCTTTTATCGTGTTCGGTAGTGCAGGACGAATGGAATCGACGTTGTGGAGCGACCAAGATAACGGACTTATCATAAGTGATGAATTTAATGAACATAAAGAACAATACTTTGAACGATTTACAAAGCGTTTGTGCAACCAATTAGAATATTTAGGATATGACAAATGTCTGGGTAAGGTGATGTGCTCAGAACCGCTCTGGAGAAAGTCATTGATGGAGTGGGAAGTGACATTAGCTGAGTGGCAAAGCAATATGAGTTGGGAGCCGATTCGTTATTTGATCATTGCCGCAGATATGCGTCATATAGCCGGAGATCAAAGATTGTCCGAAGCATTTAAAGACCTGTTCTATCGAGGGTTTAAAGAAATTCCTGAACTGCAATATGCGATATTGCGTAATACAGTTAGGCATAAGGCAACATTAAACCTTTTAGGGCAAGTTGTGACTGAACGTTTTGGTGAACATGCAGGCGGCTTCGATATCAAATATGGTGTCTACATTCCATTGGTGAACTTTGTGAGATTTATGGCGTTGCAGTTGGGTGTAAGAGAAACAACGACGAAGAAAAGGCTGGAAAAATTAATATCTTTGGATCGTGAAAATATGTTGCTTGAAAGTTGTCAAAGAGCTTTTGAAATGGCTGTACAGCTAAGGGTAAGTACGCCATTTACAGTATCTGATGGATTGTTAATCAGCAGTAACTATATCTCAGACAAAGAGCTTAAGAAAAAACCGATCATGCATGTACTGCGGGAAAGTCTAGGTGTCGTTAGAAGTACTCATAGAGCACTACAGCGTTTGCTACGTTTTGCGGAAAGGAGAAAGACATGAAGGAGGAGCCGGTACGGGGTATCAATGGATTATGGAGTACATTTCGGCAAGGGGGTATGCCGTCTGCTATAGCTTCCGTCATGGGAGCCCCTACCGCTCAGCATATGGCATTTATTCGTTCACTTATGAGGGAGCAACGAAGGCCTGAGATTCTTAGTGTTCCTTTAACTAAACTTGAGACCGTTGTATTCGATCTTGAAACGACAGGGTTTGCCCATCAACATGGTGATGAAATTTTATCATTCGGTGCTGTAAGGATGGTAGGTGAAGAGATTATTGAAGAAGAACAGTTCTATTCACTGGTGAACTGCCGTAATCCTGTTCCAGATCATATCACCTCTTTAACAGGTATCACACAGGAGATGACAGATGGGGCTCCTACGCTTATGAATGGTTTGCACAGCTTTATGTCCTTTGTTGGAGGAAGGGTACTGATAGCTCATGCTAGTGCTCATGACAAGGCGTTCTTAAATGCAGCTCTTTGGAAAACGTCAAAGGTTAATTTGGGCCATCGTGTGATGGATACGATGATGATTGCTCGCTGGCTTGAACCACAGCGTGAAGGATATGGGCTTGATGAATTGCTAATGGATCGTGGTATTCCTATCCAAGGAAGACATCATGCTTTAGAGGATGCGATGATGACAGCCAAACTGTGGAAATCATACCTTAATGATATTTCAAATCGTAGGGTAGATACGCTAGGGGATTTATATGCTCACTTAAGTCATTCTTAAATGAGTCTGTTGCAGGCAATAGCGATGTGTGGTTACCGTATTGGAATGATGGGTAGGACGTACAATACGATAGGCTTGGATGATGATGGAAGTCCTATTCTTATTAGGTGAACAGATCAAATAAGCATCGAATAATTGTCCGTACCCTTTCAAATTAGTTAAATCATCTTGAGATGGGAACGGTTGCGAATGGGGATGGGAATGTACAATTCCTATTAGTCTTTCAGGTTGTAAACAGAACTTGACCCATTCCTTAGGGTGAAACATGAAAGCATGCAGCGGGTCAGGCGCTACGTTGCGGATGGGATGGAATTGCTCGATCTGTATGCTACCCGCTGCGTCAGTACCCAGTAAGACCCCACAGGCTTCATGTGGTAGATGGAGAAGTGTATGCGCTGTAAGTTCACGAGCTGCGGTAGCATGTAATAACATTTCCTCATCGCTTACTTGAAGGTGGGTCATTAATTTGTACCTCTCTCTTCTTTGGCTTCTGCGTTCACGCAGAAGTCCTTTTTTTTATTAGATTGATATGATTCAATTGTAAGTTCTTGAAGAAAGAGGGTAGAATAATAGCTAACAACTTAAATGTAAAGGAAACGATACTAGATGAAACGTAACTTATATATTGTGATGGCAACATTAATTCTGGTAGTGATAGCTATTTCACAGAATACAGGATCAGGGGTTCAAGCCGTATTTCAAATGGATAAACCACTTCCTACAGAGACGGGACCTGAAGCAGGTAAGCTAGCTCCGCCATTCACTGCATCTGGCTTGGATGGGAAGACGTATCATGTAGGTGGGGAGCAGGAGAAAGCTATTCTTGTGAATTTCTGGGCTTCGTGGTGCGATCCCTGTCAGGAAGAAGCTCCTGAATTAATTAAAATTGCTGATAAGTATCACAATGATCTTACCATCTATGGTGTAAATGTAACTAAATATGATAATAAGAAAAATGCCCAGAAATTCATCAACAAATATCACATAGACTTTCCAGTCATGTTGGACCCGGAAGCGACCGTATTTGAACAATATAAAGGTGTTGTATTTCCAACGAATGTGTTGATCAATAAACACGGGGTAATTCAGGAAATCATTTTAGGGACGGTTTCGGAGAAAGAATTAGAGAAAAAAGTGAAGAAGTTAATTCAATCTTAAGTATACTAGAAAACCGAAAACCTCGATTGCCACTTGTGGCTACCGAGGTTTTCTTGAAATATAGGAAAGTATAAGTACACTTCATACTCTATTCCTTATATCTCCGCTGAAACGGGTGCCGTCCTGGAGAAGGACGGCGCAGCCGTTTCTACTTGTTTATTTAGATTTAATGATTTATTAGGCCATGTTGTTCATTGATATTAAGTTCTTTCTCATTCTGGGTGCTTTGACCTAAAAGAGCATACCGAATACTGTCGACCAATGCTTCCCAACTGGCTTCAATCACATTACCTGATACGCCGACGGTCGTCCATGTGCGTTCAAAATTCTTAGATTCAATAAGTACACGTACTTTAGCGGCCGTTGCGTCTTTCTCATCTAAGACACGAACCTTATAGTCTGATAGATGCATTTCCTTAAGGATTGGAAAGGACTGAGAAAGGGCTTTTCGAAGCGCATTATCGAGTGCGTTAACAGGTCCATTTCCTTCTGCAGCGGTATATACGCTTTGGCCGTCGATCTTCAATTTAACGAAGGCTTCAGAAATAACTGGATTGCCTGCGCTTTTCTCAACAAGCATTTTGAACGATTCGAAACTAAATAATTCGGAAATCTGTCCATTAGCTTCTCGTAGTAACAGCTCTAATGAAGCGTCAGCCGCTTCAAATTGATATCCTTGATGTTCTAGATCCTTTATCTTATCAATGACTTTGCGAGACTGTTCGTTGCTTGGATCGAACGCTAGGCCCATCTCCTGTGCTTTGGACAGAATATTACTCTGACCTGCTAACTCTGATACAAGGATTCGTTGTTTATTACCTACAAGCTCTGGTTCGATATGCTCATAGGTACGTGAATCTCTAAGGATAGCAGAGACATGAATACCGCCCTTATGAGCAAAGGCAGCGTTACCAACATAAGGTTGATTCACAGGCATGTGCACGTTTGCAATTTCACTTACATAACGGGCGGTGTTGGCTAATTGGGCCAATGATGCGGGTTCGATGCAATCATATCCCATCTTCAGTTGAAGGGTTGGAATAATTGAACATAGATTAGCATTCCCACATCGTTCTCCATACCCGTTGATCGTTCCTTGAACTTGGCGCGCTCCCGCTTGGATAGCACTTAATGTATTCGCTACAGCAAGTTCGCAGTCGTTATGGGTATGAATACTTAGATTGGCTTGCGGTAAATTAGAGCTTAAAGTAGAGACAATGTCATAGATCTCGTGTGGAAGGGTTCCACCATTCGTATCACACATCGTCAGCCAATCAGCGCCAGCATCTTTCGCTTTCCTAAGAACTGCAAGGGCATATTCTGGGTTATTCTTGTAACCATCGAAGAAATGTTCAGCGTCAAACACGACTTCAAGGCCATTCTGTTTTAGAAATGAGATCGAATCGTAAATCATGGCTAGGTTCTCATCTAGTGTTGTCTGCAATGCAGTATACACATGAAAATCCCATGATTTACCTACTAGGGTGGCAGCCTGTGCGCCAGAATCGATAATAGATCTTAAATTAAGATCTTGTGATGCTTCGGTATTTTTGCGACGTGTATTTCCGAATGCTGTGATTTTTGAGCTAAGTCCTAGGGATTGAACTCTTTTGAAAAATTCAATATCTTTACTGTTGCTTCCTGGAATACCACCTTCAATATATTGGACACCCAGATCGTCTAGTTTTTTGGCGATTTTTAATTTGTCATCCGCTGATAAACTGACCCCTTCACCTTGGGTTCCGTCTCGTAAAGTTGTATCGAATATAGAAATAGATGTAGACATGGTTGCCCTCCTTTGGAAGTCTTACGAAACGTGTTTTTTATAGTTCATAATTATATCACTTCTACACTGGAATGTAACAAAGAATTGAATATTTTGTAATGTGACTCGTTCTTGACCTATAGGTAGTCGGGGGTTATGCTGACACTTGAGTTCATTTATATAGATGAAGAAGGGGTTTTAGCGTGAGAAAAATCGATGAATATTATCCAGCGAAAGGCAGGGTTATACTTCATGTCGATATGAATGCTTTCTACTGCTCTGTACATGAAGCAGAAGAACCCGATAAATATCGTGGCAAGGCAACAGCTGTAGCGGGAAGTGTAGAACTTCGCAAAGGGATTATCGTGACTTGCTCATATGCTGCTAGACGATTAGGTATATCTACAGGGATGCTTGTGAATCAAGCGTTAAAAAAATGCCCTAATTTGATCGTGATACCACCCGATTTCACTGCCTATCGTAAATATTCTAATGCCTTTATGAAGATAGCCTACGAATACACACCTTGTATGGAAGCAACATCTATAGATGAATGTTATTTAGACATCACGGGTTCCAAGCAATTTGGTACACCTCAGGAGATTGCCACGATCATTCAGAAGAGAATTTATATGGAACTGTCTCTTCCGTGCTCTGTTGGTATCGCCCCGAATAAATTATTAGCGAAGATGGCATCAGATATGAACAAGCCTAACGGACTAACAGTACTTCGTATTCGAGATGTACCTAAGATTCTGTGGGATATGCCGTGTGATCAATTATTTGGTATTGGTGGCAGAACGGCAGATAAGTTAAAGAGATTAAATATTCATACGATAGGGCAGTTGGCTAAGAGTGAAGAAATTCTACTGACACAGACATTTGGAGTGCTAGGTGTGTGGATGAAACAGGCAGCCAATGGGTTGGATCAGTCGCCTGTGTTAGAGAATCGTGAACAGAGTAAGTCGATCGGACATACGACCACGCTTCCTTCTGATATTTATTTGAAAGAAGATGTGCACCGGGTTCTTTTAAATCTGAGCGATCAGGTAGCTCGTAGGCTTCGACGCAAGCAAATGGTTGCGGGTGCGATTCAGATTACCATTCGTACACCTGATATGAAGACGATCACACGCACGCATACACTCAGTGCACCGACAGAAAATACAGAGGATATTTATGCGAAAGCATGTCAATTATATAAAGAACACTGGAGTTGGGATAAGCCAGTTCGATTATTGGGTGTGACAGTGCAACAACTTTTGCCAAAGGAAGAGTCCGCGATTCAATTAGATCTATTTAATTATGAACAACAACCTAAGAAAGAATCCTTAACCAAGGCCATGGATTTACTGCGCAATAAGTATGGAGAGAATGCGGTTCTGACAGCTGGAATGTTAGGGGATGATCCATCTGTTTTAATTAGAAATCATAAAGTTAGAGGTACATCATTACAGATGGATTTCAGGGATAAAGAAGATGAAAATTTGTCATAAATAAGAAAATGATTTGGACTTATGTTTGAAATCAATTGAAAATTCATTTTTTTTGGTTTAATATTATGGCTAATGATATTTTACTTATAGATAGTAATGAATGGGTGCACAGGAGGAAAAGAGAACTATGGCTAAATATACATGGGTTGAAAAAGATACATGCATTGCATGTGGAGCATGTGGTGCAACAGCGCCAGACATTTATGATTATGATGATGAAGGAATTGCTGAAGTCATTTATAAGAGTGATTGTAATCATGGTAATACAGAGATTCCAGAAAGTTTGTATGATGATCTAGATGATGCAAGTGATGGTTGCCCAACAGATTCCATCAAGATTGCAGATGAACCCTTTAATAAAGAGGGATAAATAATAGTTCTAAAAAAGTATAGACATGTTTCACTCGGTAGTTTTCCGTGTGAGGATGTCTATTTTTTTTGTCTATTTCTGCCGATATAAGAAATAAAACAATATTTTGGAGGTTCAGATGAAGGATTCGTTATACCTCAAAAAATATGTAGAGATGCATCCAGACAATAAGATGGGATGGTACTTATTAGGCAAGGATTATGAAAAGAACGGCGAGGAAGGCAAGGCAAATTACTGTTTCAATCAATCGGGCGAAGTATATGAAGCATTCGAACTGAGTAAGGCACCAGATGATCTTTGGCTGGAATACCAATATAGACTGTTGCAATTAACGCATGATAAAGAGCGACGGACGAACAAAATTCGTATATTTTTACTGGCAATAGTAATGATGCTCCTTGTCTTTACACCAACAATCAATGCGCCAGGCAATCGTACAGCATCTAATGTGAAGGAATCGGTTAACGAACAACAATCTGAGTTAGCGCCAAGTGTGAATCATAAGCAAGTGAGTGATACGATCACTCCTTTATTTACTGCTCAAGCTGCTGGCTCATCTCAAGAGAGAGCGCGTTCGTTATCTTACATGCTCGCTCATCCGGGATCGCTGCCAGTGAACATGGTTGTATTAGGGATGGAACGACAAGATAAATGGTTGTTGTGGAAGCGCAGCATGCCTATTGCCTTTACGCTAAAGAAAAATGAAGATTCAGCAGTGACCTATCAATCCTACGATCCGGAAGAATGTGATTGTAAACCTTCTGAGGATCCAAAGCTTAAAATCTCTGCAGATGCTTGGATTAAGGAGCAAGAAGATTTGTTAGTTCTCTCACAAGCGATTCGCTCTTTCGCGCAACAAGAGGGAAGAGTACCCGTAAGTCTTAGTGAAATGGTGCAACCTTTCCCTCGGAATGTGCTTTCTGGATCTACAGAAATCATGAAGAGTCATTTGGGTAAGATTAGTGCTGCTTACACTAGAAACGGAATGGGGAAGGGGAAAGATTCTTCAGCTTCGGTGCAGAAGAAAGGTGACACATCACCGTCACCATCAGCATTAGCGACAGCTATTGGGGATGATGTCTATTTTAAAGACCCTATTGAAGTGATTGTTGACAAAAAAAATTATCGTTTAGCTGTCGTTAGCGGGAATATTATGTTACGTAATTATAAAGTGGGATTGGGTGGAGCGAAGACACCTGAGGATGAATTTGTTATTACGGATAAGGTCGTGAATCCAAATGGAAGCTCAAATGGTGAATTCGGGAGCCGTGGGATGCAGTTATCTGCAAGTAGGTATGCAATACATGGAACGGATGAACCAGAGAGTATTGGACGAGATGAATCAAATGGGTGTATTCGTATGTCTAAGGAAGATGTAGAGGAGTTATTCGATCTTATCCCGATGGGTACGAAAGTACGGATAGGTAAGGGGGTCTTGCCTGTTGGTTTACTGGTTCCCACGGATCGTTATGAGACACAGCATAGACAAGATCAGACTAACCCCCACAAAACATACCGCTGGCTAAATTAACCGTTGACAATGAGCAGAACAATCATAACCAGGACGACTAGAGATACACTAAGACCAACCCATAAAACCGCTTTCTTATTCACTTCCTGTTTGTTCTGATGGCGAGTCGGTGGTTTGCGCTTGGCTGTCATAAAGATCAACCCTCTCTCTATCATTTTCAGTGGCTATCCCAATTGTAATAGGTTTGTTTGTAAATTGCTATAGCGCTATTTTGGAGATATTGTGGAACCGTAGAGGGTTGAATTACTTTCTTTTTAGTCCATAAAAGGCTAAAATGTAGTATAGAGAAATTTGTGGATGGAGTTGAAGATAAACCTGTGTTATACAGAAATATAGCAAAGCCGTTATTTTTTAAATTAGATCCAGAGAAAGCGCACCATCTAGTCGTTGGAGGATTACATACTGTTGGCTCTATACCGGGTGCAGCCCATGCCTTGCATAGTATATGGGGAGTAAAGAGAACACCTGATCTGGCTGTTGATTTGTTTGGATTACATTTCCATAGTCCAGTTGGTCTCGCGGCAGGGTTAGATAAGAATGCGGCATCTGTAGAGGGATTCTCCTCGATTGGTTTCGGATTTATGGAAGTGGGAACTGTCACACCTATGGGACAACCTGGGAATGATCAACCGCGTCTGTTCAGACTTCCATCAGATGAAGCACTGGTCAATCGCATGGGATTCAATAATGAAGGTGCAGAAGCTATGGCCCGGAAACTTTCGACAAGTCAAAGACGAAGAATTCCTGTGGCCATTAATATAGGCAAGAATAAAGTTACGCCGAACGAAGAAGCCTATATGGATTATCAGAAATGTATTCGTACTTTATATCCTTATGGTGATTTTTTCGTTGTGAACATTAGTTCACCGAATACACCGGACTTGCGTAATCTGCAATATGGTAGTGAACTTTCGTCTCTTCTTGCACATATCATGGAAGAAATGAAGGAACAGGCCGTTAAGCATGGTGTGTCTAAGCATATCTTGGTAAAGATCGCTCCAGATGTAAGTGATTTGGAACTTGAGTCTATGATTGATGTTCTTGAGGCGAGTGGTGTATCAGGAGTCATTGCGACGAATACAACGTTATCTCGTGAAGGACTGAATCATCCCAACGCTAAAGAAAGTGGTGGACTGAGTGGCAAACCGCTACGCAGTCGATCTACAGAAATTATATCTCGGATCTATAGCCAAAGTCAGGGCCGCCTACCGATTATCGGTTCAGGGGGGATTTTTACAGGTAAGGATGCATATGAGAAAATTAGGGCTGGAGCGAGTCTGGTTGAAATCTACACGGCTCTTATCTACGAAGGTCCGGATGTGAATCGAAAAATACACGCAGAGTTAAGAAAATGCCTACATCAGGATGGATTTAATCATATATCGGAAGCGGTAGGTGCGGATCATCACTGAAGGTGAGAGACAGGAGGCTCGGTGAAATATGGGGATGGACAACAGGGATTGGAGCATGTTTTTGCTCCCATATGAACAATCAGTAGAGGAACTTAAAGTTAAGTTTAAAACGATGCGTTCTGAATTGAAGAAGCGTGAAGAATATGCTCCCATTGAGTTTGTAACAGGTAGAGTCAAGAAAATATCTAGTATTCTCAATAAGGCTAAGCGCCTTAATGTTCCCATGGACCAACTTGAGAGTGGGATCGAGGATATAGCGGGAATTCGGATCATGTGCCAATTCGTTGAAGATATACGACGCGTAGCTGAATATATTCGTAATCGCAAAGATCTGAAAGTATTGTATGAAAAAGATTATATTACGAATTATAAGGAAAGTGGTTATCGTAGCTTTCATATGATTATTGAATATCCAGTACAAACCGCTCTTGGACAGAAAATTGTTCTAGCCGAAATTCAAGTTCGTACATTAGCGATGAACTTCTGGGCTACCATTGAACATTCCCTTAGTTATAAATACCGAGAGAGCTTACCTGATAATATTCGTAAACGATTGACGAAGGCGGGGGAGGCGGCATCTATACTGGATAACGAGATGTCGAGTATCCGTGAAGATATATTGGAAGCTCAGAAACAATTTGAGGAAGATTCCAATGTTACAACACAGGTTCTTTCACTGATCCACCAGTTGTATTTTTACCATCTGGTTAATGAGGCTATTGGGTTCCAAGACCGATTCAATGACATCTGGCAGAGACATGAGATGGATGAGATGAAGTTGCTATTGGATGAGGTGAAGCGACTGATTGCTTTAACAAAAAAAGGTCAGAATCCCGATGAAATATGAGGAGTTATATATATCCTATCTCATTTTTTTCAATCGAGACCAAGATTATTTCGAATGTCATGAGGTACTAGAAGAGCTTTGGATCCATAATAATTATGAACCACTATATAAAGGTCTACTTCAGGTGGCAGTAGGACTGTATCATTTCCGCAATAACAATGTAATAGGTGGTAGGAAAATGTTGCATAGTGCTGCTGATCAACTTGAGAAATATCCACCATTCACACTTGGGATCGAGATGGGTTCATTAGTAAGTCAGGTTCGTCATTACGCAAAGAAAATAGAGCGATACGAGGAGTCACCGTTTCCTTATTACGATCTTTCTATTGTTATCGTAGATCCAGAACTGCAACTTGCGGTAGACTGTGCTGAAAGAACAATTATACCTAATATTCCGCAGCGTCGGGGACCGGAGCGACCGGATCGTCCACGGAATAGAGAGACACATGTCGATGAATAACCTTGGTTAGTGGACAATGTTACCCATGGTATAATGTATGATACAACCCGCTATGAATTATCATAGCGGGTTGTATCATAAGTAGATTGTATGTTGGAAACCATTTCTTGTCCGGATTAGTCTTTGAGAGAAGGATTGGACAAGATGTCATAGGTATGAGAGACTAGTGGATTATTTAACAGGTATGAATGAGTATTAACTACTTTACAGTATGGAAGAGGTGGCATCACAATGAGTGGAGGAAAACGGACGACGCAAAGAATTGATAAAATTCTGGCTCATATAGGGCATGGTTCGAGAAATGATATTAAAATCATGGTGAAGCAGGGTTGTATTAAGGTAAATGGGGTCATCGTGAAAGATAGAGGATTGCACGTGGATCCTTACAACGATGCTATTGAGTTAAATGGCGAGAGAATTGAATATAAAGAGTTTATATATCTTATGTTGCATAAGCCTCCAGGAGTCGTGTCGGCTACGGAAGATAAGCGCGAAGCTACTGTACTAGATCTAATAGATCCTAAGGATGCGGTGTTTGAACTCTTTCCTGTGGGAAGACTAGATAAAGACACAGAGGGCTTACTGCTACTAACGAATGATGGGAAACTTGCACACAGCCTTTTGTCACCACGAAGACATGTACCCAAGACGTATGAGGCGTTTGTAGATGGGGATGTTGGACCAGAAGATGTTGCACAGTTTATTGCTGGAGTTACACTAGATGATGGATATAAGACGTTGCCGGGCGAGTTGGTCGTGCATAGTCAACAACACAACCAAGATGATCAGGTGATTTCAAAGATTTCACTTACGATTCATGAAGGAAAGTTCCACCAGGTCAAGCGGATGTTTGAAGCTGTAGGCAAAAAGGTGATCTATCTCAAACGGGTTCAGATGGGACAACTCCATCTTGATCCTACACTTGAGATTGGAAATTATCGAGAATTGACCGCAGAGGAGTTATCCTTGTTAGTTAGGGAATCTTGATAGAAAGATCTAGATAGATAAAGAGACAGAAAAGGATGGATGGAGAAATGAAATACAAACTTATTGCACTGGATCTAGATGGCACACTGCTGAATGATGATCATGATATTAGTGAACAGACGATAGAGACAGTGAAGGCAGTATCTGAGCAAGGGGCAGAGATTATTGTATGTACGGGCCGTGGTCCGCAAAACTCAATTCCCTTTATGGAAAAAATGGGGCTGATGGGATATGTTATCAGTCATAATGGTGCAGCTACTGCAAAGGTCGAGACAAGAGAAATTGTTCATCAATTCGCTATGGACTCCTCATTATTAATACCATATATAGATTATTGTCGGGACAAGGATATTCATTTTGATGTCAACACACCTTTTGAAATGTACGTCGAAAGTGTAGAGAATCTGAAGGTAGAGGTTCGTAGTATGTATGAGAATTTCTTGACTTTACCATTCGATTTACCAGCCTGGACTGACTTGAAAAAGCCAGTCGTTAAATTTACGATGTTCGGTGAACCGGCACAATTGGATGAAGCGTATAAGGAATTTAGCACGTGGACATCTGATCTAAACATGCTTCGTAGCGGAGAATACTTCATTGATCTAATGGATAAAGATGCTTCGAAAGGAAATGCGCTAAAACAGTTTGCTATCAAGCGAGGTATCCAGCAGGAAGAAATTCTAGCTATAGGAAATTATTATAACGATATTACGATGCTTACCTATGCTGGTAAAGGTATCGCCATGGATAATTCTCCAATAGAAGTTAAAGCTGCTGCCGACGAAATAACGCTTTCGAATAATGAAGACGGAGTGCATGTTGCGCTCCTTAAATATTGCCTTTCATAATTGAAATAAGTAAGCTTCGGATAAGAATTTCCGAAGCGTTCTGATACACCTATATAACACCAAAATAAGACTATCTTATCTCCGTAAACAAGCGGGATTAGGTAGTCTTATTTTCTATTGTAAATTTTATTTATATAATGTACAATTTAATTGTGTGCAATCGATATAAAAAGATAGGGGAGAAAATTGATGACAAAAACATTATTTACAACAGCTGTAACCGTTAAAGGGGGAAGAGAAGGAGTAGCAATTTCTGCTGATGGAAACTTTACAGTTGAAATTGCGATGCCAGGCACCCCTAGGGCAATTGAGATACCAGAAGCAACGAATCCTGAGCAACTATTTGCAGCTGGATATGCGGCTTGTTTTGATAGTGCTTTACAATCTGTTGGTAAAATTGAGCGTGTTAATTTTGAATCCAAAGTCACGGCTAATGTCAGTTTGTTGATGGGTGAGATGCATCAGTACAACTTGGCTGTAAAGTTAGAAGTAAAGGGAACTGGGATAGATAAAGAAACATTTGAAATCTTGGTTCATAAAGCACATCAAATGTGTCCTTATTCAAAAGCAATCCATGGTAATGTGGATGTAACCTTAGAAATTACTGTAGATTAATGCATCACCACATCATAAATTTAAATATAGTTGAAACAAAAACGCTTGAGATTTCTCAAGCGTTTTTTGCTTAGAATGTTTCTAAAGTTTTTAATAACTGTAGCAGTGAAGCTTTTAAATCCTCAACCGCTTTCTTATCATTGCCAGACATGTCTGCAATACGTTGAGGAATGAAGCATGCTTCTTCCTTCAAGCTAAGTCCTTTTTCGGTAAGTTGAATCATGACGGATCGTTCATCTTGAACGGATCGTTTACGTACAATTAGACCGTTTTGCTCCATCCGTTTTAACATAGGGGTAAGGGTTCCTGAGTCAAGAGCAAGTAGCTCTCCTAATTTTTTGACTGTGAGTATATCCTGTTCCCATAGTAGAAGAAGGACAAGATATTGAGGATAAGTCACATCAAGTTTATCGAGTAGCGGTTTATACTTCTTCGTCATTTCCCTCGAACTTGCATAAAGAAGGAAGCATAATTGATCTTCTAGTACATGTTCTATCTTATTTTCCATCATATCACCAGCTAGTAGTAGTCCATATGATACGTAAATGCATATCACACTTCTCTTTAATATAATCTTTATACCATATAAAATAAAGCATTATCCGTTATTCAGATCAAGAGGAGACCTGTTTGGCTTCTTTTGTGGATGAAGATGTATAAAAAGGACTGACCTTATTCTTACCCGTTGTCTTGGAGCGATACATGGCTTGATCAGCCTGTGATACCAATTCATCAGCAGTTATATTCTTTCTGAGACTACTATATCCAATGCTTATCGTTACGATGGTTTCGTGTTCTACACGTGACCGCACATTCTCTGCTATCTGATTAACTTTAGCGCGTTTGTCTACGATTGCCGCTACGAGTTCTTCTCCTCCATATCGGCCAGTCAGACCAACACCAGATACTTCTTCTTCAAGAATCGCGGATACCTGTTGCAACACTTGGTCTGCCTTACCATGCCCCTGAGTGTCATTCAACTTCTTGAAATTATCGATATCACAAAAGATAACAGAGACCTTCAGGCCCTGATCCACATATCGATGTACATTCTTCATGAAGAAGCGACGGTTATAAAGGTTTGTTAATCCATCCGTAATAGAGGAACGATAGATGGATTGCATTTGCTCTACAATTCGTTCAAACAAGATAAAAAAGATAACGGTGTAGTACATCAAAGGGAGAAACAATCTCACGTTATTGAAAGTGGTACCACAATCGCCGGCATATCGATAAATGAGAGTCATCATAACCCATATTAGAATAATCAGAATGCCCATATTATATTTACTTCTTTGGCCAATACGTGGCGATATCACACCGAAACCAATGATAATAATGAGCACTTGATAAATACTGAGATAGAGCAACTGTCCCGAGCTAATGTGTAATAATGATAGACCCGAAGAAAAAAGGGGAAGAAGGAATAGAAAGAACATAAATCCAAGAATGACATAGGCTTTCTTACTCATTTTTCTATACAGAAGATAGACGGAGACATTTAAAATGAGAAAGGAGAACACCTGCATTCTTGCCGACCAAATGGAATTTTCAGGTTTTTCGTATGAAAGGTTAAAATGGATGTTCATCCCTTCGTATGTCATAATAAAGAGGAAGGCAAGCACCATATAAAGGTATGCCTTCTTGCGTTGTTTGCTATACATAATGAGGCACATTACCGTCATAATGAGTACAATGTATAGACCGATTGATGCGGCGATCCCCGGTAGGATAGGGGAGGACCATTGAGAAGATGACATCATTATTCCTCGTTCCTGAAGTGGCGTTTTTTGCATCGATTATTTGTAGAGATTAAGCTACGTTCTCTATGTATTGAAATTTGAAACATATGTTCTAAATATACCATATATCCTCAGTTTATAAATAGTTAAGGGCTTAATAGAAAGAGGGAATACTCAATGAGATTACTACAAGCACTTTTTTTTCCACCAGAACAGCCGGGTGGCGTGTCTTCCATGATTCCTTATATGCAGGAACGTTTTAGCTCTTCACGTTGGGAGATGGAAATGTTCTGGCTTCCTAGAAGACTTCGCAATAAAGGACGGGAGGACATTGTATTCGATACGTTCGACTGGACTCAATATGCACAGAGCGATATTGTACAGAAATATATTCAGACTTACCGAGATTATATTTGGTGGACTCGTATGCGTATTCAACAACCATATGAGCTCATTCATGCGCATCATCCAATTGCTGGTCTTGCATTAAAGCATGTATTTCCGAATGTTCCACTGATCCAAACCATTCATTCAAGTTATGAGCGAGAGCTAATTCTTAATGGACGTATTGAAGAAAATGGACTAGAGCATCAATTTCTAGTGTCCCTATATCGTGAATTAGAAATGAAGAGTGAACGATTAATAACGGTATCTCAGTCTTTTGCAGGATATATTTCATCTTTTGTGGATCACCCTGAATTTATTAACGTCATCCCGAACGGATTTGATGAGAAACGTTTCAAGCCGGTTCCTCATGAGAATGAGGTGCCCCAACTTGTCTGCGTCTGTCGTCTAGTTCCTGCTAAAGGATTAGATATTCTATTCAAAGCTTGTGCCGAACTTAAAAAACGCGGCCATGATTATGTGCTGCATATTATCGGTGATGGACCATTTCGTGAGGAATTGGAAGCGCTGGCTCAGGAGTTAGGGATCTATAATGAAACGATATTTTATGGGTACACACTACATCCAGAAGAGTTTGTTCCCTTTTTTGATATATTCGTATTGCCATCTAGAGCGGAGGCATTTGGCTCGGTATTTGCTGAAGCGGCTTTAAGTTGCCTTGCGCTTGTTGGAACGGATGTGGGGGGGATTCCCGAACAAATAGAAGACGGGGTTAATGGGTTACTAGTTCCTGTGGAAGATTATGTTGCACTCAGTGAAGCGCTTGAGAAACTCATCAGTGATCCATCTTATCGGTATGAATTGGCCCGTTCAGCTTGGGAGAAAGCAAAGAGTCAGTATTCATTGACTCATGTGGTCAACGAACTCAAAAAAATGTATTTACAATTCGATTCAAGAAAGAGTGAGGAATAATGACTCCTTTTCGCTTCATTCATACCGCTGATCTTCATTTAGATAGTAAATTTGCTGGCATGAAGGGGTTGTCGGATTCCATACGCCAACATTTAAGAGAATCAACCTTCACGGCGTTACGTCATTTAATGACGTTGGCGGTAGCTGAACAAGTGGACTTTATCGTTATCAGTGGTGATATATATGATGCAGCAGATAGTTCGTTGAGAGCTCATTTGTCATTACAAGCCGCATTCGAAGAACTTGGAAGTCACGGAATCCATGTGTATCTTATCCATGGGAATCATGACCCTTTAGATGGTCCTCGGCTTCAAATAAAGAAGGCAGAGCATGTGCACGTATTCGGCGCTGAGGTTGAGAGTTATATCGCTAGACGTCGGAGTGATCAACAAGAGGTCGCTGTCATAAGTGGTATTTCTTATCCGACTTCTAAGGTTACAGAGAATACGGCTATGAAGTTTCATAGAGACGCAGAGTCGAGCTTGTTTCATATTGCGATTCATCATGCCAATGTGGATGGAGATCCTGTACATGAAACCTATTCTCCTTGTACTCGCAAGGAGTTGGAAGCAACCGGTTATGATTATTGGGCGTTAGGGCATATTCATCAACGTCGGGTTATTCAGGAATATCCGCATATCGTGTACGCAGGAAACATTCAAGGAAGAAGTGTGAAGGAAACTGGTCCTAAAGGTTGTTATGTGGTAGAAGTGTTGGAAGATGCTTCACTTGTTATGAATTTTCATGAACTTGATAGTGTTCGTTGGTTTCGTGAAGAGATATCGATTGAAGGTATTCACAATGAAGATGAATGGAGAATCCGAGTTGAGGATAAGGTCGATGCGATTCGACAACTTCGTCCTGAAGAGATGAGTATCGTTCGCTGGATTGTGAAAGGTCGTAGTTCGTTACATCGTGCCCTAGAAAGTGGACATGTAGCAGACGAGCTAGAACAGGAACTTCGACGCAGAGAAATAGCGAGAGCAGAGAGTGGGAGTTTCGGAGGGTTAGTGTGGAGTGAAAGCCTTTCACTCCAATCGGGCATCGAAATCGATCGAGCTGACATTTTGCGTGAAGATAGTTTTTTAGGTGAGATGATGCGTCTTGAATTTCAAGCAGCAAAGGAAGATGATTTCGGGAAAGAGCTAGTGGAGAAAGCCTTGGCACAACTCATGAGCAATAGAGTGATCAGACGAATTATTAGTGAGTCTAGTGAACAAGAGAGACAGGAGTGGCTACACCGTGCCGGAGAGCTAGGTGCAGTGTTACTTCTCGATAATGCTGCTGATGGAGGCAGAAAGTGATGAGAATTGAAAGGATTCAGATTCATGGGTTTGGACGCATGAAGGAACAGGATATTGCGATAAAGTCAGGCATTACGGTATTCATGGGACCTAACGAAGCGGGTAAAAGCACGCTTATGCAATTTGTAAGAGCTATGCTCTTTGGAATTCCTAGTCGTATATATCCCACGGAAAGATATGAGCCACTCGCTGGTGGAGTCCATGGTGGCGTACTGAATATGTTTGATGAGAATGGAGCGAGATGGACCGTTTCACGGTTCGCAACTTCTGGGGATGTTGGCACTGGATCAGGGAATCGTACGGAGAAATTTAAGATTGTCAAAACGGATGAACATGGACAGGTTCATGAATGTACCCAACAGGATATGGAACGTGAGCTTCTGGGAGGTATGTCCCGGGAAATATTCAACCAGCTATTTGCGATCTCTCTAAGTGAACTACAGGAAATACGTACACTGCAATCTGATGAGATGAGTAGCTATTTATTCCATGCAGGGATAGGCGGCGGAGGCGAAATTATTCAGGCGGAGAGAAAGCTTGTTCAGGATATGGATAAAATCTATAAACCAAAGGGCCGTGTGCAAGAAATAGCGAAAGTGCTGCAATCTATGGAGCAACTAGAGAAAGAGATCACAATAAGTCGAGGCTTTCTTCAGCAATATAATGTGAACGCCTTAACTCTGAATCAAACGGTGGAGTTACTGCATCAACATGAGCTTACTCGTCAGATCCAATCGGCGCAGTTACAACTTCTAAGAAAAGCTAAGGAAATTAGACCGATGTGGTTGAAGTGGAGCGAGGCGATGATGGAACAGTCTACTCTTCCGAAGGTCACATCGTTTCCGGCTGACGGATTGCGAAGATGGGAGTCACTTCAAGGAGAAGAGGATGCAGCAGTACTAAGACATACGCAACTGTTCCGAAGCCAAGAAGAACTTCATGGTCAATTGGATTACTTACCGTATGATAAAGAACTTGAGGAACAGGGTACTGTTATAGAGCGGTTAAGCAATCGTCGAGAATCATATGAAGCTAGAAAGAGAGATTGGCAAGAGGCTGAAGCAGAAGCAGCAGCATTGGATACGCGATTAACTCATATTTTGCGTCAGATTAATTCGGGTTGGTCCAGGACTGAACTTCAGAAATTCTCCACATCCGTGGGTGAACGTGAATCGGTACGACGATATGCGTTAGGGTTCGTCGCGTATGATCGCAGAATAGAAAGTCTGGCACAAGAGACACAACAGTTACGGCGACAAATAGATTTAGCAGAGGACGATTACCGTAAAGCACAACAGGCAACCAAGGAAGAGGTAGAAATTGGACGAAGTCGATTTGCTATGATGGTTCCTCATAGTCCACAAGAAATGGCCACGCTGTGGAATGAATTACAGGGCGCTGTTGAACGGTGGCGTGAGAATCGAATACTACGACTGTCAGTTTCAGGACAAGTAGATAGTGAAATTGCTGTACAACGACGGTTGAAGAAGATGTATCTTAATCTTCTTTGGGGAAGTGGAATATTAACGATTGTCATTCCAATTCTTTTGTTGTGGAGTATGGGTTCCATTAAGGGGGCTGTTTCTCTTGGATCTCTATTATTACTGGTAGATGTCATTCTATTCTGGAATGGGGTTATTAAGTCTCCACATCAGTATGTGAAACGCTCTGAATTGAGTCATATAGCCGATGAAAGAGACGAGCTTGAACGTATCTCGAAACTTATGTCTTTACTTATTTCTGATCCCTTGAATGCTGCAGGAAGTGAAGGTTATAGGAAACCTGTAGATGCAGGCGAGTTGGAATCCAGCGTGCGCGAATTTCGTAAAATGATGGATGTATGGCAATTATGGCAGCAAAAGTTGGATAAGTTTCATACAGAACAGAAGGCTTGTCAAGAACGTGTTCATATCCTTTCTCGTGAGCTTTCACGGCTTGGAGAAAGTATGGCGAAGGAAGAAATCACCTTTGAAGAGCTTGAGAAAAGTTGGGAGAACTGGTTACAGGAACGTGATTTAAATGTTGATCTTTCTCCGGAAGCCGTGCTCGATATGTTTGGACTTGCAGAGCAAGGGTTAGAGAATTTAGATAACCTTGATAAATTACGCCGAAAAGAGCATCAGATGCAGCAGGATTGTCTTCACTATGAATTAGAATGTTTAAGTCTGATTCCAGAAGGAACAGACCGTAAGGATTTGTCTCTGGTATCATGGATCGAACTGAAGAAGAAAGAATGGATTGAGTACCAGGAAACAGTCCGTATACGTAATGTATTGCTATCGAGATTAGAGGCATTCGAAGAAGATGCAAAGCTTGTTCAGGATGAGCTACGGCGAATCTCCTCTCTTATGAAAGAACTGATGATGGAAGCAGTGGCGGATAGTAGAGAGGAATTCTTGCGATACGGGGGAATATATGCTCGATACGAAGAATTATCGAGTAATATTCGACAGTTAGGTATCGTTATGTTTAGTGGCACAGATGATCGACGTAGAGATGAAATCCTGAATGTCTTAAATATCCAGGATGAGACAGAATTAGAAGTGGCATGCAACAACGATGAGTTGGAGATGAATAAGGTTGAAGCGCGGTGGAATGAATTACAACAACAGCATGGAAGGTTGTTACAGGAGAAAGATCAATTGGAGTTATTATGCCTTCATGATACTGCACTCCAGCAACTGGAAGAGCAGAAAGCGGCTCTAAAAGAAATGACTACCAATTACGCTGTGATGTCCATTTGTGCGGAACTTATCTCCAGAACTCGTCGTATCTATGAAGAAGAAAAGCAACCGCAAGTTTTGAAGATGGCATCCACTTATTTTGAACGATTAACTAAAGGGGCCTATACTCGCATTGTTATGAAATTAGGCGCCAAGGAACTACTTGCTGAACATCGTAATTTAGGTCTGATCGACAGTGGTAAATTAAGTCGTGGGACGGCTGAACAAATGTATTTAGCCATGAGATTCGCTTTGGCAAGTACGATGAACACAAAGACAGCGATCCCACTACTCTTTGACGATATCTTCGTAAATTTTGATGAGGAAAGAATGATCGCTGCACTAACGCTACTTCAGGAGATTTCTTCAACGCGTCAGATTATTATGATGACTTGTCATCCCTTTGTGGTCAAGCATATTCGTAGCATTGATCCAACTGTAAACGTTATCTCTTTACAGCCATCAGTTTGACTACCCATAATAAACTAAGGAAACCGAACAGTGGATATAGGATGGACAATAAATTACTGAATCCGAATTGGCTAAACAGAAAACATAACATCATGACAAAGATGGCGATCAATTTGGGAGAAATATGAAAATGTTGTTGTAGTTGTAAAGTGACTCCGTATACGTCTGCTACAAAAGTCGTAAATATCTCAAGGAAAATGAGCAATACGTAGATCATTTGAACGACAACGCCCAATTGAAAAGCGATGCTACCCATTGGAATTTCATATTGCATGATTCCGGGCATATTTGCTGACATCGCGAAATGAGCGGCCATTAACATAAAACCGACACCTAGTCCGCCTAGTATACCTCCCCATTTAATGGCTGTGATGCTCTCTGTATGGCTACCAAGTGGTACGAGGACAGCTTGAGCCATAACGAGATTGAACGCTGTATATAGAATGGGTGATAACCATGCCATGGCTAGGTTACGGTCTGTAGCTAATGTTAAAAAGCGATCAGCATTGGGCATTTGCCACGTATTGGAGATAATGAGTAGTGACAGAGTCAGCATCATTGGAACTACGATACTGTTCATGTACATAATGGAGTTCATTCCTCGATTGAGTAAAAAGTATGAGGCAACAACGGTTAGGATGAGACCTGTTTGGTAATGTAGATTGAGGTGTTGGACAAATACGGAACCGGCGCCCGCTAGCATGATGCTGTTTACTCCGATAAGGATGAATAGCATGACAATGCTGATGTAGCCCCCTGATTTATGTCCAAATAGATGTTTGTTAAGATCCTCATATGATTTGGCACGAATTTTTCGTGAGATAATCATCATTTTCGTACCTAACCAAATAAAGAGGATGGTAGATAGAATAATGGTTAACGTAGCCCATTTACCATATTGGGTGAAGAACTGGAGGATTTCCTGACCAGTGGCAAATCCTGCGCCAACAACAGTACCTATGTAAGTGAATGCAATTTGCATAATCCGGACTGCGTTTTTCATCCTTTTCCTCCTTGAACTTATACTCGCATTAGTACAAGGTATGTTGGAAAAGAGAAGGACATGACTATAACATGTCCAAATATACTTGATGTAAGGGCGTAAACTATGGTACTTTAACGTCAAAGGATTGGCTTGGGAGGGCATATAATATGATGGAATTACTAAAACAACGAATTATTGAAGAAGGCGTTATCTTATCTGATCAGGTGTTAAAGTTAGATGGATTATTGAATCACCAAGTGGATCCACAACTCACAATGGAGATGGGACGTGAGTTTGCAGCAAGATTCAAGGAAGCTGGCATAACGCGAGTGCTTACGGTTGAATCCTCAGGAATAGCCGTAGCTTTTGCTACTGCTTACGAATTGGGAGTTCCTCTCGTATTTGCACGCCGCAAAAAAACACTTCTTGCTGATGAAGATGCATACTGTGAACGTGTTCCTTCTTTTACAAAGGGAATTGTGACAGACATCATGTTATCACGTCAGTATTTGAGTAGTGAAGATCGCGTCTTGTTTATTGATGATATTATTGCTAATGGTGATGCCGCTAGAGGTTTGATTAAGATTATCGAACGTTCTGGAGCTGAATTAATAGGACTAGGAATCGTAATCGAGAAATGTTTCCAAGCAGGAGCTCGCACGATAAGAGAACAAGGAATCACTTTAGAATCACTCGTTAAGATTGAATCGCTTACAAATGGGACGATAACCTTTGGTGAATAGTCGAGAATAGCCTAGCCCAATTTTAGACAATGACTTTCCAGCTGGTTATTTATCGCTTATAATATAAAGTATAAGAAGGAGAGAGGAGGCAACACAATGGGGAAAGAACCGGTATCAGAACAATTCTTTATTGATAAGTTGGCCGCATCCAAGGATCATTTCGAACGTGCACTAGATTGTAAGCACACAGAGTTTGATGATCTATATCCCTATATGCTTGAACACCCTCAATTTTTTTGGTACAAACGTTATGTCGCCTGGTCGGAATTGTTGACCATTGTGAGCTTGTGTGAGGAACTCACCTTCTCGTGGAAGGAATTGTTCTCTGTTCAACAAGTGGCGTATCTAGACAGTAGAGTGATGTCAGCTACGGTGTTAGATTTTTGGTTTGAGAAGAACGATAGCAAAGAACACGCACAACGGTAGTAACGGTAATAATGGAAAATAATATACTTTTTTATTAACTATAGAGATCGAATGATATGGCCTAAATGCAACTATTTAGGTCTTTTTTTGAAATATAAGAATTAAGTATATGTTCAAATAATAGGTAATCCTTATATTTCTCGCTGAATTGGATCTAATGATACGTCACATGAGTGGATGTGAAGTAATATATATATATTGAAAAAGATAAGAGGTGAGTGTAAGACATGATTAGTGATGAGCAATTGAATGCTTTCCGCGTCAGTGGGGAGAAAGTTCGAGTGGTGCGTGATGCCGTTCAGAGTAATGATGTAAGAGGAATAGTCGTGGCTTGGGATGCAGAACAGGTCTTAATTCGGAGACCCAATCGGAATGTGGTCAAGTTAGATCGCAATTACTTCTATCAATCTGCTAGTGAGCCACGACCTGAGATATTAGAATAAGGGACAAGCATAATAGTTGGTCGGGATCGTATTTTTAAAAGACGATATGGAAAATAGAAAGCCGCCTCACGGATTGCGTCAATTAGATGCCATGAAGCGGCTTTCGTTGATTAAATATAGCTTACTGTGAAACGTCTCAAGTAGTGCAAATCGATTTGACTCCTTGTACTAAGATATGGTATTATATTCCTGTATTTGCGGTCATGGCGGAATTGGCAGACGCGCTAGATTCAGGTTCTAGTGGTGTAACAACCGTGGAGGTTCGAGTCCTCTTGACCGCATTACAGTTTCAAATCGGAGAAGCCTTGATTTATAAGGCTTCTCTTCTTTTTGTCTTTGTTGGAATGCTGGATAGAAGGGGAAGAACGGTCATTTATTGAATTGTTTTTCTAACATTTTTCTAACATTCATTTTATTTTGTGATTTGAAGTGAAAGATTGCGGAATCTCGATACTGTAGTTGGAATTATGAAAGCAGCTGGTGTGAATTACCACGGGGTAGATCAGAAGAACAATATCAAGCATTATGTACACTTATCGAACAGCTTACTTTTTTATTCATCTGCTCATTCCTCCGAACCAAATTGGCCAACCTCTTGTCCCGCAAAAAAAGAACGTTCAGCTTTAGAAACATATGGATGAGGTGAGGAATTACCACATCAAACATTACAGAGTCTTAAAACACTGATATTTAATCAAATAGAAGAAATGGTAGAGCTTAGAAATGAAAATAATTACCTTTAGGAGCGACTTACAGGGAAGGAATTATCCACGTATGGAAGCAACTTCTAGGAACTGCTAGAGCCATAATTCATGAACTTGATATTGATATTTCCTCTTAAGGGTACAGATTTGTTTTCCTTGTCCTAAAGATCTGTCTGGTCCTTAATAATACAAAAAATAGCCTATACATTTCTTTAATGTTCAAAATGTATAAGCTGATTTTTTGTCTAAATGCTATGCCATGTTAGAAATAGCAGTGAGTAGAGAACATTAATGATCCATTCTAGGAAATTTATAGTTTGGTGCCTACTATTTCGCTACCATTGACTGTAAATAAAAACCAGAAAGCCACCGGTCAAAGGAGATTTGCTGGTTTTTTGGTTAAGATTGCACTAAACAGCTATGATTAAGGCAACATTTTTACATATTGTCCGTACACATAGGCTTCTTTGCCGTTAAAGTTGATCTTCACCCATCCATACTTATCGGTGCTTAGTACCTCCAAGACGGTATCCTTAGGCACTGCTGTATAAATTTTTGCTTTGGATGAGGCGTTAGCGCGTACATTCAAGAAATAAGCTGTAACTTTGGCTTGCTTCTCTGTTTTACCCGTAGATTCTTGTACAGGTATAACTGGCTCTGGTTTAGCCTGTTCTTCAACAACTGCAGGTTCACTAGGTTTAGGTTGTTCTTCAACTACTACACCAGCTGAGGTTTTTCTCGCTTGATTCAGCTTTTGATAGAAATCACCTTTGGTTTTTACGTCGGAGAACAACGCTTGGTTTACATTCGCCTTTGTAGAGAGCTCAGCGATTTCTTCTTGGGTAACCGAATCTAGAATGTTAATGGAAGCTATATTTGAATATTTACCATCTTCCGTTGTTGGAACAGATAGAATACCGGCATTAATCAGTTCCACGACATCAACACGTGCCGGCGCTGTCGTATCGATACCTGTCACTTTCCAATTATGATGGATTGTTGGTTTGTACACGCCTTTTTTTACATCTTTCAAATAAGCGATAGAGAGATTTCGAATGGTACCTTTATTTTCGCCATAGGCAGTAGCATCTTTAGAGGACCAGAGCTGCTTGAATGTTCTTCCTTCCAGAGCCCCACCTTTAGCTTTCAGGGCTTCCATTCGGTAGGCGTTCATTCCAAGCTTCAGACTATCGTCTGCCTTCACGGAAGCGCCACTCGCATACTTCAGGTTCTTAATTCTACTTCCATAAGGCTCGGACAAATCAACTTCATAAGATACTCCTCCAAAGAAATCATTGGTGCTGTATTTAGAGGCACGTCTCTTGGAGTCGAAGCTGATGGTTACATCGCCTGGACGCGTCGAGTTAAAATAACCTACTGCCCATTCCATATAGTCTTTTAAGTCTTTGCCTGTAACCTGGTACACCGTAACTTCACCAAGCGCAAATTGATAATTGTAAGCAATATCTTTTTTCTTAATCGGCCCAACATCTAGTTTAGCCTTATCATTATCAATCTGGTGAGCGACGACATCGGCCTTGCTGTAGTGCAGCATCACTTCGCTGAAGAAGTCCGATAACGGAGTCTCCTGGATTTGAACAGCAGGAATGCCTTGAATTTCATTTGATGGGACAAGATTCGTTCCATTTAGTTCAGCAACAACGGTATTGGCATCTGCACGTGCGAACTCATGAAACGGTTGTAAAATACCTTCTAGTCCAGCATCGGATTCCTCAAACGAACCGTCTGAGGCTTTAACTGCCAGAGCCGTTGCTTGCTTGTCTTTCAGTACCACTTTATCCCCTTGCTTCGTGAACGTCAGGTCGATACGCGAAATATGCGATCCATATTTATTAGGTTCAGAGATCAGCACGCCGTTCACTGTCTTCGATTCAACAAGTGTATGCATATGTCCGGCGAAAATAGCAGTTAACTCTGGATTCGCATTAGCGATATCCGTTACACCTGTACCTGCTTTTCCATTCTCATTATCAAGGCCCATATGCATGAGACCTACAATGACATCAACCTTGCCTTTCAACTCTGCAATGGCTTTTTTTGTTTCTTCTACAGGATCCTTCACGATAATTCCGTCTAGGTGGTCGGTTCCCTTTTCAAACTCAGTAATCATGGGTGTATTCATGCCGATAATGCCAATTTTGATCCCGGCCTTCTCAATAATGGTATAAGCCGGCATGTACCGGTCGCCATTTTCTTTGAATACGTTCCCTACTAAGGGTTGTCCCTTAAATTGTGAGGAGATTTTTTGCAGCACATCAAGTCCGAAATTAAACTCATGGTTGCCCATAACCCAAGCATCGTATTTCATCTCATTCATGGCTACCATCATTGGAGATTTGGGTTGATTATTAAACAATTCTGCAGAGTTATCTTGTATCATGTCTCCTGCATCAAGCAAAAGAGTGTTCGGATTCTCTTCACGAACCTTTTTCACAATCGTGTACAGCTGAGTCAAGATGCCCGTCTTGTTCGGGCCGTCGAGCGCGTAATCCCATGGCATAAACCGTCCGTGGATATCCGATGTTCCAAGCAGTGTTATTTTTGTTTCGGGTTCAGCCTCTGCGGCTTGAACTTTGTTGCTGGAGAGAGGAGTGACGAGAGTTGTGGCGCATAACACAAATATGAGCAACAGTCCGACATAACTCTTTGGAGCAAATTTCTGCATGTTATTAAGTCTCCTTTGGATAATCTTATGTAAAGATATCTTTCAACACAAAATTCTAGTCAATAGGAAGTAGTATGTAAACTATTAGTTTCATCTAACCTCATAGGATCAACTACTAGGATGAATAGTTGGAAATCATCCAGCATCATTCTCACCAATGAAACAAAGACCTTGATTCAAGCTGAGAAACAAGCAAGGTTCTCAGCCAATTCCTTGACCGTATTTTCTGAAATTATTAATTCTAAGTTGATAAATTTTTCTAATGCTATATACAAATTGCTTCTGCTGAGAAAGAGTCTAACAACATTTAGGGTAGGGAATTAAGCACCACATCAAGTGGAGGATCATATATTTCATCAAGTTACATTCTAAAAAATGTTACCATCGAATATAAATTTCTATGTTATGTCCCATGAATGGACATAGATCACAGTCATTAATGTAAGCGTTGCCAATTGGTGGATTGAAAGGAAAGGAGGTAAACAGCTTTAAAACAGATGGTTATTCATCGAACAAGCGACATTTAAAAAGTATCGTAAATCGAAACCGATTTTGGTCTTGTTGATGATTGCACATCGCTTCAAGCGATATTCTACAATGCGTCTTTTTTCGAAACCGGTTCCGATTGAGTGGTGTAGTTACTTTTTAAAGCAGATTCAATTCGATTGGAAGAGTCCTATTTAACCGAAAGGTGAGATTATTTATGAGTAAACAGAAAGTAAAAAGTAGATTTGCGTTTATACTTTCGTTGCTGATGTTCTTCACAACTTTGTTTGCTGGGGTGACCTCTGCGGCACAGACGGAAACGGTGAAAGCGGCTACGAATTTTAAAGACGTCACATCTACACATTGGGCGACTAATGCAATTGATCGATGGGTTGACAACGATATTATTAAAGGCTATAAAGATGGCACTTTTCGACCGAACCAACGGATTACCCGAATTGATTTCGCGGTTATTATGAACCGCATTTTTGGATTTCAGGCGGAGACGAAAGCTGACATTAGCGATATTTCTAGCTCAGACTGGTATTTGAAAGATGCTGCACTAGCAGTAGAGGCGGGCTATTTGCAGTTGGACAATACGAATCGCTTTCAGCCGAATACATCATTAACTAGAGGAGAAGCAGCACTTGCACTTGATAAGCTGTTCAGCTTTAGTAGTAACAATGATTCGGGAAAGACAGCTTTTAAGGATATAAGCCAGGTTAATCCAGAGATGCTTCAAGCAATTACAGCCCTCGTTGCAGGAGGGTATATTCAAGGCTATAATGGCAACACCTTTAAGCCAGAGAAATCAATGACAAGAGCAGAGTTCTTAACGATGCTAGATCGGATTATCGGGCTGTTCGGTAAGGAAGTTGGAGAGCATTTACCAGGTACGGTTCTTAAAAATGTTGTTATCAACCGAGCAGGGATTACGTTGAAAGATGTCGTGATCGAAGGGAATTTATATTTAACGGCAGGGATCGGACAAGGCGGTTTTTTACTGAGCCGGTCTACCGTCAAGGGTAAAACGTATATTAATGGCGGCGTGAACAGTATCGGCATTCAAGATTCTGTACTCGGAGATATCGATGTAAAGAGTAAGAACAATAAGGTTCATGTATATGTGACGGGTTCGACATCTGTTGCCCGTATTAAGTTGCAGTCAGGGGCTAAGATCGAGGAGACGAACTTGACGGGCGACGGCTTTAAGCAAGTGACGATTCCGTCCATTAGCAACGATATTACGCTTATTGGCTCCTTCGATGAGGTTGTGACTGAAAAAGGCAGCGAAATGCCGACGATCACCATTACAGGTACTGTCGACAATCTGGTCATAAATAGTAAGGCAAAAGTCATATTGTCCGCGAATGCGGTAGTCAAAAAAATGACAATTAGCGAGAATGCGACGAATACGATAATCGAAGGCACTGGGAAGATCGTATCAACTGACAACCGTGCAAGCGGCGTTGTGTTCAACGGCAAGCCAGTAACGCTAGTAACGACAGGGTCGAGCTCGGGTAATAATGCTGGAACAAACCCAGGTACAAACCCAGGCACAGATCCAGGCACAGATCCAGGCACAAATCCGGGAACTAGTTTGTGGACGAAGGTATGGGGTGATGAGTTCGATGACGGAGTCATCGATCCGCAGAAATGGACCTATGACTTGACAAACGGCGTATCTGTCGGTAACCCGGGTTGGGGCAACCAGGAACTACAATATTACACTTCACGCCCGGAGAATGTGAAGGAAGAGGATGGCAAGCTGGTCATTACCGCTCGTAAAGAAAATTACGAGGGCTCCAACTATACCTCTACAAGAATCAAAACGAAAGGTCTCTTTAGTAAAAAGTATGGGAAGTTTGAGATCCGAGCCAGTGCGCCTACAGGGAAAGGATATTGGCCGGCAATTTGGTTGCTGCCGGAGGATAATGTATATGGGGCGTGGGCAGCTTCCGGAGAGATCGATATTATGGAAGGTTGGGGCAGCAAAAGTAAAACGATAGCCGGAACTCTTCATTATGGTACACAATATCCGAACAACACCTATACAGGTAAAGCATACGATTTTAAAGACAATAGCACGATTGAAGACTTCCATACGTATGCCATCGAATGGGAGCCTGGAGAAATTCGTTGGTATGTCGATGGAAAATTGTATAACACACAGAACGAATGGTATAGCCGAACGGAAGGTCAAGTGGCCAATAATACGTATCCAGCCCCATTTGACGAGAAGTTCCACCTGATTATGAATTTGGCCGTGGGTGGAAACTTCGATGGAAATCCGACTGACGAAACGATTTTTCCGAAATCGCTTGTGGTTGATTATGTGCGGATTTACGAATTAACAGGCAGACCTTACCGCGATCCGGTACCTCCTACTTATCTGAAAGGGGACTATTTGGCAGGTGCGAAGCTTCCGCTTAGTGACGGGAACCTCGTCTATAACAGCAATTATACGCAGAATGTGGCCGGTGATGCCGGAATGGGCATACCGAATACGGCTCACTGGGAGTTGTTCAAGGATACGGGCGCAGAAGCATCGGTTGCGATCGAAGAGATCGAGGGTAAGAATTATGCCAAAGTATCGATTACGAATGCAGGAAGTAATTCCTATTCGATTCAGCCTAAAGCCATCGTCTCTCTTGCGAAGGGCAGATATTACAAGCTTACTTTTAATGCGAAGACGGACACAACAAGAAGTATGAACGTTAGAGTAACGGGCGGGGAATCCAGGGGATTCGAAGGTTATTCACAAGGATTGACGGCAGCGCTCACGGGCGAGATGAATAATAGTTATGAAATGTCTTTCCAAATGAAGAGCGCTCCGGACAATGCTGCACGTATTGAATTCAACATGGGGACTAATAACCATCCTGTATGGATCGGCAATGTGAAGTTGGTTGAGATTGAAAACATTCCATTCGAGCATGATAAAGCAAAAACCCCCCAAGGGGACGGGAACCACATTTACAATGGCACGTTTGACCAGGGGGAAACTGATCGGATGAGCTTTTGGCATATTATTAATTCGGGAGCCGCAGCCGCTTCCGGAAGTGTAAATGCTAATGAACGGAAACTGAATATAACGATGACGAATGGCGGCAGCGATGCAAGCGGAGTCAAGCTCCTACAGAAGGGAGTATTCCTGCTTCAAGGGCATGACTACAAGCTGACATTCGATGCCAAGGCTTCTGCTTCAAGGAAAATTGAGGTAGAGCTTGCTCGTAAAGATGGAACATCTTATGCCAAGAAATCAGTTAATCTATCTGCGACTGACGGTACGTTCACAGTAACGTTCGACGATCTGGCAGGGGCTTCCGACCCGGAATCGCAGTTGATCTTCCATCTGGGTGGTTCAGCAGGAACAGTACAACTGGATAATATTAAGTTGATACGCACATCGAATTATATCCCGCCTAATATCGTGTTCTACCCGCTCGTCAACGGAGATTTCAGCGACGGACTGAACGAGTGGGAAACGATCAACGATAGCGGCGGATATGCGACTTCGACCGTTGTGGAGGGAGAGGCGAAAATCACGATAGGCAACCAAGGCAGCAATCCTTGGAGTGCGATGTTGCTTCAGAATGGGCTTCCAATTACAGCAGGAATAGACTATGTCGTCAGCTTCGATGCGCGTGCGTCGAGTAATCGTAAGATGGAAATCATCGCAGAGAATGCAGCTTATTTCAGACATCTTGACCAAACAATTGACTTAACTACCGTAACCAAGCATCACAGTTTCGAGTTTACTCCTGCGAACGATGACGTGGCAAATTTGAAATTTTTGCTCGGAATATTGGCCAATACAACAGCAGTTGGTTCTACGCATGATGTATTTATCGATAATGTTGTCTTCGAGATGAAAAACGCTCCTGTTGCTAAGCCGCCGGCGCTAACCAAGGACACGACGAATAATAAAGTCGGTCAAGATATCGATTTGTTGTTCGTTGATAATGTAGCATGGCGGTCGAAAATAGCAGCAGTTGCAATTGGTAATGTGAATCTGATTCCGAGTGACTATTCGGTGACTGCAGGTGAAATTACAATTAATGCCGCTAAATTCGGAACAGCGGGCAGCTATACGATTCGAGTGGAATCAGTAGGCTATGCTCCGATTTCGGTGACGCAGATTGTTCAAGCCAATGACGGTAATATCGTCATAAATGGTAGTTTCTCAAGTGGCACGAATAGTTGGAATCACTATGTCCACCAAGATGCAGGCTCTGCTTTCACTGTGAAGGAGGGTGTCGCCAAGCTTGCAATAGGCTATAAGGGTACAGCAACATGGCATACTCAGTTCTTTCAAGAAGGCATTAAGCTTGAAGCTGGTAAAAATTACGAACTCAGCTTTAAAGCGTGGTCAACACAGGACCGCCCAATTATCGTGGAGTTTACGAATACGTCTATTCCTGCAGCAACTTTTCATCTAACGAACAACGCAACAACCGCTCACTCTAACATCTTTACAGCCAATGCAGCAGGTATATTAAAGCTCAACTATCTATTGGGTGATGTGAGCGATGGAACATGGACGACACCGGTAAGTGAACATACGATATCGATTGATGATGTCGTGATTAAAGAAGTGACCGCATCGTCAGATACGGTAGCACCTTCCGTACCAATAGGTTTGACTTCTCCGTCAAAGACAAGCGCGGGTGTTAGTCTTAGCTGGAATGCATCGACAGATAATGTCGGGGTCACTGGCTATGATGTATACAAAGATATGAATTTCGTTGGCTCAACATCGTTAACCTCTATGGTGATCAGCAGCTTATCTGCGAATACTGCATATTCGTTCACCGTAAAGTCGAAAGACGCTGCAGGCAACGTTTCGGCCGCAAGCGCTCCGCTAGTAGTCACAACGGAAGCAGGCGGGGGTGGACCTTTGCCAGATCAGCCTAAATTGGGTGCGGGCTCATACACAACAGTTCTTCCGGCTGAAGCGAATCAAGTCCAATCCATGATCTACAAAACGGACAATGTAACCGGAAAAATGCAAACGAACGATTGGTGGAGTAATCTGGCATGGGATCAATATTCCGAGGCACAGTATCCGCATCCGCTTGCGATGAAGAATCAAGCGGATGGTATGCGTATTTATTATCCGGGCAATCGGATCACCGGCAATTCGAACTTTATTAGCGGTTGGATGAATGATATCCACGACTTTGTCGTCGGACACAGCAATCAATCTACCTTTCCAGATGCTAAAGTCGATGAATTCAGCGACTGGTTTGTAAGTGCTCTATATAAGAAAGGCGATAATTCCATGAAAGCGACCTATGGCCATGGTTCTCCATTCGTCTATTTCAATTATACAGGCGGTAATCCGAAAATATCGTCCTACGATATACCTGTTGTATGGTCAGGAGATGCGAATAGCTCCGTACTTGGCATTACAATCGCAGGAGCGAATTATGCCCTGTTTGGACCGACAGGGAGCACTTGGAGCGGAATTGGAACGAAAGTGCTGACTAACAATATGGGCAGCAATCATTACTTCTCCATAGCCGTATTGCCCGATAAGACCGAGAGCACTTTAAACAAGTTCAAAGAGTATGCCTATTCTCATGTAACCGATACGAAAGTAAGTTGGTCTTACGATGAGTCTACTAGTGAGGTAACTACAACTTACACTTATACTACGGAAGCGAAGGAAGGAACGCAGACCGGAACTTTATTCAGTCTGTACCCGCATCAGTGGAAGAACTCCAATACTGCACTTCTCAGATATACGTACAATTCCGTAAGGGGTCTGATGAAGACAGCGGAAGGTTCATCTTTCCAGACCACGATGAAGTTTACGGGAGTTCTACCGTCCCTTCCCGATCTTGGCACTTACAACAAAACGAAGCTGGCGACCTATGTGGACGATGCAGAAGCAGAAGTGTATGACGGAAATTTGGATACGTATTGGATCGGCAAGCGCTTAGGTAAATTAGCCACGTTGGCTCCCATCGCCGATCAGGTGGGAGATACCGTTGCTGCTGAAAAATTCAGGAACGAAATCAAGACTAGATTACAAGATTGGTTTACAGCGACGGACGGCTCGGGTAAACTCAAAACGGGCAACTTGTTCTATTATAACAAAAACTGGGGTACTTTGATCGGTTATCCGGACAGCTATGGAAGTGCTAAAGAATTAAACGATCATCACTTCCATTACGGTTATTTCATTAAGGCGGCTGCAGAAATCGCCAGAGTAGATAAAGACTGGGTGAGCGATCAGAACTGGGGCCCAATGGTTAATCTACTCATCCGCGATGCCGCAAATTGGGATCGTGATGATGAGATGTTCCCATTCCTACGGAACTTCGACCCTTATGCCGGACATTCATGGGCGTCCGGTCATGCTAAATTTGGCGATGGTAACAACAATGAATCATCCTCTGAAGCACTGAATGCCTGGGCTGGTATCATTCTGTGGGGCGAGGCAACAGGGGATAACACGATTCGCGACTTGGGTATTTACCAGTATACGACCGAGATGAATGCGGTTAACAACTATTGGTTTGATGTCAACGATGAGAACCATGACCCCAATTTCACACGTTCCACTGCAAGCATGATTTGGGGAGGGAAAACCGTCGGAGACGGCGTCTGGTGGACGGCTAATCCGGAGGAAGTGCACGGTATCAACTGGCTGCCGATTACGGGGGCATCGCTCTATCTGACCCATTATTCGGCATATACAAATAAGAACTATTCGAAGATGGTTGAAGAAAACGGTGGAACCAGCTTTGATATGTGGGAGGACCTGATTTATATGTATCGGGCTATCTCCAACGTGACGGACGCGAAGGCTAAATTCAGCGCACGGGAGTCTGTAATGTTACCGGAAGCGGGCAATTCCAAAGCAAATGCCTACCATTGGATTTACAATCTGGACGCTATAGGTAATGCTGACCCTACCATCACGGCGGATTATCCGATCTACGCGGTATTCAATAAGGATGGGGTAAAAACCTACTTGGTGTATAACATGACTAGTCAGGAGAAAATGGTTACGTTCTCGGACGGTCATACCATTACTGTAGCGGCTAACAGATTCAATATGGGCAACGGTGGCGACCCTATTATTCCAGATACGGAAGCGCCTACCATTCCGGCGGAATTAATAACTACAAAGAAAACAACTTTAACTGTTACTCTTTCTTGGAACACATCCACAGACAACGAGGGTGTAACTGGTTATGATGTCTATGTGGATGGTGTACTGAAGGGATCGACATCCTCGACTGCTTATAAGGTGAACGGTTTAACGCCTAACACAGCCTATACGTTCACGGTGATAGCTAGAGATGAAGCAGGGAATCAATCCGAAGCCAGCCAAGGACTGACGGTCGTCACTAACCCGATTGGAGATGAGCCGGAGGTACCCGATCTCGAAGGACCTGTAACGCTATATCTCGTTGGAGATGATACTACGAAGAGCTTTGACACCAAGGCCGGGACATCTGCTGCGGAAGCAACCATTCCCACTGCAGCTCCTGGTGATAACTATATGACTCCAGCGAATCAGATTACTTACTTGATGGATAATGTGAACGCTGTTTACGAAGGGGTGGGTGTAACAAGCTACCAATTTTATTTCGACACGATGGAAGCTACGGTAGGAACGGCTGTATTGGTCCGTATTTCATATGATTTCGATGGCGACGGGATTTGGGATCGTATGGAAAAGTCTCCAACGTATGCTCTGAATCCAATACAGAATGAATGGGAGCGTTTTACGAATACCGATCGAGGCACCGTCACGGGCTCCGACTACCAGAATTTCAATCACGGTAAAATTAGAGTTGAGATTTGGAATCAATTTGGTGCAGGAGCTACAAAGGTTAAAGTCAATGCGGCAAGCGATTTTTCACGGATTGAGTTTCCTTATTCCTTTTAGAAGCTAGAACATAACTGCCAAATGGCTATCCAACTGGTCATCTAAGATGACGGATGGATAGCCATTGTCTGTTGTGGTACGAAGTGTTCACAATTTGAATAGGTACCAGTACAAATACGAGTAATCACAAAAAAAATCGGTTCATCACAGCTGTAATCCCTTGTCCTAATTGGGATTATAGCCGATGATACCGATACGTAGAACAAGCACCAAAATGTACATATTCTAGATTCAGGTTCTAGTGGTGTAACAACCGTGGAGGTTCGAGTCCTCTTGACCGCATCATATAAGGATTTTATCGACTTATCCACAGGTGAATAATCTAGTGGTCGATATTAAACCCTTCTTCGTGAAGAAAAACCACTTAATTATCATGACAATAAATTCATGGTAATAGAGTGGTTTTTTTGTGTAAAAATTTGCAATTCAAAATTTTCTGAATGATCGAGAGCACAAAAATTTGTCAGCCAACACGATAAATCATATCAAACGCTTGATGTGAATAACTGTTCAGTTCGGATGTATGGAACTGCCTTGAAATCCCAGAACGATAATTCAATCCGCTGAATAATATTGACTGGATCTGCTTAACCCAATCGAGTCGTATGCGTGGTTAATGCAATCTATGAGTTCCCCATCAAATAAGAGTGTGCTATAGTAATGATACGTTAGCAGTTCAAATTGGTTAGTGGTACTTCCATTGGATTGCATTATTCAGTGCTTAATTCTTTGCGGTCACTTGGAAACGAGGGGGCTGGAATGAATGTTTCCAGCCTATTTTTGCTCAATGGATTTTATGGGAATGGTTCTGTCTGCGTGAAGGGATGAAAGGCTAAACTACAGGAATGTGTAGGATGTTTCGACGAATTATGACTACATGTTCCATGTGCAGGAAATGGGGAATCGAGTTGCACCGACCGGAATAGGATATTACTTTTAGAACGGATCCTATCATGAAATTTTTTTTAATCTCTCTTATTTTGAAAGCGGTAACAATGTGCGCGCTCGCCCCTTTTATTCGTATTTAAAAAGAGCTTTACGATTTATTTTTCTTGCTGCAAATCTCTAATCTCCTAAATTTCAGTTTTCGATTTTACGAGAAATGCTGCCCTGAGGTTCCCTAACAACGGTAAACGCGGCAGGAACGACAGTTTGTTAAAGGTAGTGTTTTTTCTTGTACTATCATCTATAAAAGTCGAGGGAGGTCCCCTATTTCATCACTTTTATTCAGTTTGCTATATTAGTAAAACACATCAGAGAAGTTTAGATAAGCAAGGTGGGGTATAGTTGCGAAGCAAAGTTTCTTCAAAAAACAGAAAATTTTTCAAAGGAATTTATTTATGGATCGCAGCAGTGATCTGTCTTCTAGTGACCTTTTTCTCCGTAACGATCTACTACAATGTGAAGAAGAATGTGGTGGAGAATAATTATTCATTAAATAAACAAACATTGTATCAGATGAAATATAACACTACATACATGAACGAAACCGTTAAGCATCTTATTTTATCAATATACTTAGGTACGGAAGCGGACTATTTAATGCATGTAGACGATGCGGACAATAATATTTTCGACAGCTATCTGACCTTAAATGAAATTACTACATCGATCATTAACAATAATCCGCTAGTCCAATCTGTCTATGTTTATAACCCGCATGAAGAACTTTTCTTCTCTACGTACAAGGGAATGTTTTACAAAGATGAGGAATTGATGAATGCGCTTAAAACCTACAAGACTGTTCCAATGCTGGAACCGATTGTGAGGAAAGGGCAAGATTCGAAACGCAATGATGAGGTGTTTACTTATGCCATGTATGATTCAAGTAGTCCTAAAGGTGTCTTCGATGGGGCCGTTTTTGTCAATGTAAATGCGGACTTGATCATTAATAACCTAAAAAGCATTAACAATAGTGATGCAGAGAGCGAATTTTTCTTGCTTAGCGATAAACGTCAAATTATTAATCAGGACAGCAGTAACCAAGGCTTACAAGAGCCTGTCCTTCAATTGTTCGACAGTAAAATTAAGAAGTCGATCGAGCAAGGGGAGCAATACGGCTATTTAATCGACCGAATCGACGGTCGTGATTACTTCGTTACATATATGTATATTGAAGGCGCGGACTGGGTCTTAATACAAACTCAACACCTTTCAGATGTATTAAAATACATGAACAAAATTCAATTGAGTATTTTGATGATGACAATCATTTTTCTGACGTTGAGTTTGCTCGTTTCATTTACATTATCCAAACGAATCTACAGGCCGATTGGCCATCTTGTTCAGAGAATGCGTTCCGAGAAGTTGATTACAGACGGCGATGATTCCAATCATGATGAGATTGTCTTTCTGAATCAGTCGTATAGTAAGTTCGTTGAGCTGATCACTGCCGCCCAAAGTAACGAGCACGACAATCTGCTCACCTTAAAAAATTATTATTTGAGGAATTTGCTCATCGATAGTGAAGCTGCCAGTGACAAAGAGTTAAATATCTTAAATGAGCATAGCCGGCTTTCATTGGATTTTGACGGAAACTTCGTTGTTTGTGTAGTGAAAATCGATAACTATCAATCGTTTAAGGACAGTAATAGTAGTAGAGATGTAGAACTGTACAAATATGCTATCGTCAATATTTCTTACGAAACTTTGGCCCAAATGTTCATCAATGAATCATTGGATATGAAAAGAGATCATTTTGCAATTATTGCGTATTCCGAACTTAAGGACAGGGATGCACTATATCGAAATCTTCATCTATCCATGGTAGAGCTGCAAAACAATATTGCTAACTTTCTTGGGTTCTCCATAACTGTGTCATTAGGATCTGTTGTTGAAGAAATACATGAGCTTTCTCAGAGCTATCATATCGCGCTGAGCAATTCGAATTATCGTTATGTTTTGGGCAAGAACATGATCATTGCTCCGGATTTGGTTGATAAGCAAAACCAAAGCCATGAACTAAGCTATTCCGTTCATCTAGAGAAGAAGCTTATCGAAGAAATGAAATCCAACAATCTTGACGCTGCCGAGAATACGATGTTTACTATTCTGCAGGAAATTTCCGGACAAGCGGGCAGTCATATTACATTTTCGGTCATGCTATTGATTAGAACCATTATGACGACCGTATTCGAAATGAATGATTTCAAATACAATCAGTCCATGATCGACATCGACGCGGTGTATAGCAAATTTATCGTCCTGGAAACGATAGACGAAATCTATGAAGAGATGAAGAGTCTGCTGCGACGGATGATTAGCGCGGAGAAATATCAAGTTTATGAAAAACACAACGTAATTGTGGAGACGATAAAGGATAGCATTCAGAAAAATTACCCGGATCTTGATTTATCGCTTCAGAAGCTAGGCACGCTGTTTAAGATGTCACCGGCGTATCTTGGGCAAATTTTCAAAGGGCAGATGGGAATGTCAGTGGCCTCCTACATTAATGAAGTGCGAATTGTACGTGCCCAAGAGTGGCTGGAAACCTCTAATTTAAGTGTTACGCAAATTATGGATAAGGTCGGAATTGCGAACGAAACCAGCTTCTACCGATTGTTCAAGAAAAGGTTCGGTTGCTCACCTAAAGAATATGCATTTATCAAATCAATCCAAGAAAAATAAAGGTGTGAAAAAAGTGGATATCCGAGTGCGATGAGCGCAGGTTGTCCGCTTTTTTTGTGTTTTGGCAGTTTTCCGACAAATTGATAGTCCAACAATTCGCATAACAGAAGGGTAAACTTCACTTTTGCCAGTTTTTACGGCATAGGGAATTCGATATAGTTAGTTCTGCAGCCAGGCAGGCAATCAAATAAATTATAGGCAGGTGAAGAGAGTGAAGGGTTTACGTACTTTCCGCAAGAATAGGGAATTGTTCCTTTTGACGATTCCGGGCGTATTATTTATTTTTATTTTCAATTACATACCTCTCTATGGACTGGTACTGCCCTTTAAGGACTATCGATTCGATCTAGGTTTTTGGAAAAGTCCATGGGTTGGATTTCAAAATTTTAGATTCCTCTTTTCGGGTGATGATGCATTGAGGATAACGAGAAATACAGTTGTATTGAATGCGCTCTTCATTGTCGTATTGCTTCTGTTTTCCATTATCTTTGCCTTGATCCTGTTCGAGATGTCGCGGAAATTTGTGAAGCTGTATCAGACGATCATGTTTTTCCCTTTTTTCCTATCTTGGGTTGTCGTCAGTTATGTGTTTCTGGCCCTTCTGGACATGGATCACGGACTTGTAAATATGCTGCTTCAGAAGCTTCATATGGATCCGGTTCTGTGGTATAACGAATCTTCCTATTGGCCATCGCTTCTTGTTAGTGCGAATACATGGAAGAACGTCGGTTATTATACGATCATTTACTATACCGGATTATTGGGAATAGATAGTGAGTTGTTCGATGCGGCTGACATTGATGGCGCCAACAAATGGCACAAGATCAAAAACATCTCCATTCCGATGTTAAAACCTTTAATCACGTTATTGCTGTTGCTCCAAATCGGGAAAATATTTTATGGAAACTTCGATCTTTTCTACAATTTGACCCGTGATTCATCGCTGTTGTATCCAACGACAGACGTTATTGACACCTATGTTTATCGATCGCTTAAAGGCGCAGGAGATTTAGGGATGTCCTCCGCTGCCGGCGCTTACCAATCTGTTGTCGGATTTGTCCTTGTCCTGGTTACAAACTGGATTATTAGAAGATACGATAAAGAAAATGCACTATTTTAAGGATGTGAAATGAAATGCGGCAGAAGCTCTTCAACATAACCATTCATAGCGTGATGATCATCGTTTCGATATTGTGCGTGGTTCCGCTGTTGCTTGTATTGGCTGTTTCAGTAACTAGCGATGCGGATATCCTCAAGAATGGGTATTCATTTTTCCCAGAACATTTTGACCTGGCAGCGTATCGGTTTATTTTTAATAATCCCAAGCAACTCCTCACATCTTACCTAGTAACGATCATCGTTTCGATTGTAGGTACGGTCGTCGGATTATTGATCACATCTATGCTAGCGTATGCTATATCTAGAAAAGACTATGCTTATGCGAAAAAAACGACTTTCTTTGTGTTTTTCTCGATGCTCATTAGCGGCGGATTAATCCCATGGTACATCTTGGTAGTCAATCAACTGCACCTGAAGGATACGATATTCGCCTTAATCGTTCCTTATCTGGTCAGCGCGTGGTTTGTCATGCTGATGAAAGGATTTTTCGCAAATATTTCACCGGCGGTTATTGAATCCGCGAAAATCGATGGGGCAAGCGAGCTTAGGATTTTTGCCAAAATCGTTCTTCCGATCTCCAAACCTGGTCTTGCTACCGTAGGTTTGTTCTACTTGCTCACCTATTGGAACGATTACTACCTGAGCTTAATGTTTATTCAGAACAATACCGAGATTATTTCCTTGCAATATATGCTGTTCAAAATCCAATCGAATATGGACTTCCTTAAGAGTGCTTTTGTTCCTCCCTGGATGGTTAACACGGTATCGTTGCCTGATTTATCGGTGAGAATGGCACTTGCCGTACTAGCTGCAGGCCCTATGTTGTTTATATTTCCATTCTTCCAGAAGTATTTCGAGAAAGGGATTACAGTCGGCTCAGTCAAAGGGTAGTCATCAGGTCTTGTTTGTTACTGCAAAAGCAGTTTCAATAGATATTAGATATTAACTAAGGAGGGTACACAAATGTTAAGAAAACAGTCATTATTCTGCATGGCAATGATCCTTGCCGTTTCTTTGCTCATCAGCGCATGTGGATCAAAGACGACTACGTCCAATGAACCACCGAAAGAAACTGCAAACTCATCTTCAAATGCAACGGAAACGGGCGATGCATCAAAGGAAACGCCGGCGCTGGAGCCGGTTGAATTAACATGGTACACAGTAGGTACGGCTCAACCGGATCAGCAGGCTGTAATGGATGAGGTAAACAAAATTTTGCAAGCAAAGATCAACACAACGCTGAAATTGAACGTGATCGATTGGGGCGCTTTCGATGAGAAAATGAAAGTAATCACTTCGACGAATGAAGCGTACGACCTGGCGTTTACGTCCTCGTGGGCGAACAACTATGCGTCTAATGTATTGGGCGGCGCTTACTTGCCGATGGATGATTTGCTGCAGCAATACGGTAAAAATATTTTAGAGCAGGTTCCAACACAGTATTGGGACGCTACCAAAGTAAACGGTAAAATCTATGGCTCTTTGAATTATCAAATGTATTTTATCGCTAGAGGACTTGCCTTTAACCAAGGTCTTGTCGATAAGTATGGTTTTGATGTGAATAGTATTAAAAAACCAAGCGATCTGACTCCGTTCTTGGAGAAAGTAAAAAGCGGCGAACCTGGTATGACAGGGTACCTGCCTGCAATGACAAGCTTCCCGGAATTATTCAATATGGAGTCTGGCTTTACAATCGATGCTGTTCAAGGCAACAGTATGCTTCCATTGGTAATCAACGTAGACGACAAGGATATGAAAGTATACAACGGTGTGGAAAGCCCGGAATTCATGGATTTAATGAAAGTGTATAGAGATTGGTATCAGAAGGGCTTTATCAAGAAGGATGCAATTTCTCGAAAAGATTACAAGGCCGAGTCTAAATCCGGAAAATATGCGGTGTGGGTTCGTGGAGGAGGTCCAGGTGCCAGTGAGGCAGCTACTGCTGAACAAGGCAATCCTACTGTCGTAATCGACGCTGCTCCATCCTATGTCAATACCGGTGGGGTTATTGCAACAATGACGGCGATTTCCAGAACAAGCAAAAATCCGGAAAGAGCGATGATGCTGCTTGACTTGTTGTATTCCGATAAAGAACTATACCGTTTAATTTCTAATGGTATTGAAGGAAAACACTATAAAAAAGTAGACGACGACAAAATGGAGCTTATTCCGAATAGCGGATATGTTCCAGGAGTTAACTGGGAGTATGGAAATATCTTTAATGATTATCAGAATAACCAATCACCTGTATCAATGGATCAGATGAGAACATTAAACGAAACATCCGCAACCTCTCCATTGCTAGGCTTCCTGTACAATCCAGATTCCTTGAAGCAAGAATATGCTCAAGTCAATGCGATCATGGGGGAAGTTGTTCCAGCCATGATGACGGGTACAGTAGACCCTGAGGTCATGATTCCTAAAACCATGGAGCGTCTGAAGAAAGCAGGCTTAGACAAGCTGATTGAAGATGCACAGAAACAAATCAATGCATGGAAATCCGAAAATGGAAAATAATCGTTAACTCTTTAAAAGTGGAACCGTCCCAATTCCAATCTCAATCCGGAGTAAGACGGTTCTTCTTACTCATTAGAGATAAAAGCATTGAGTGGAGAAGTCACTGATGAACTTACTGAATAACGCATATGCGGGAGGTAAAGTGAATGTGTAAAAAGTTAATAATATCGCTAGTATTTGTTCTGAGTATTAGCGGCATTACGATAACGACACCGTCAGTTAAAGCAGCCAGCAATACGTATTATGTATCCATAACAGGAGACGATTCTAATCCGGGTATGATAGATAGTCCTTTTAAGACGATTCAAAAAGCTTCAAGAGTTCTAACGGCGGGGGATACCGTATACTTGCGCGAGGGTACTTATAATGAAACGATCGCACCGACAACTGACGGTACTGCTCTTGATCCTATAACATATACAGCGTATCCAGGCGAAACGGTAACAATTAGCGGAAGCGACCCTGTTACAGGTTGGACGCCAGATTCGGGAAGTATATACAAGGCATCGATGGACTGGGATCTTGGAGACGGAAACCAGGTCTTTGTAAATGGTGAAATGATGCGTTTGGCACAAAACACAACTTGGACTAAAGATTTAGACTTGTTTGATGTAGGCTGGGCCAAAATGCAAAGCGGAACGGCAACCTCTATTACTGATGCTACCCTTAACAAACCCGACAATTACTGGGTTGGAGCCACGGTGATTGTTAAAGGCTGGTGGTCTACACAATCGGTGAAGGTAACAAGTTCCAAAGGATCGACAATATATTTTGACAAGCTCCCATGGTCAGATCAATATACGAATCCGGCTCCAAATGGAAAGTATTTGATTGTGGGCGTGATGGGAGAGCTTGACAGGCAGAAGGAATGGTACTACGACGCCCCTACTGAAACACTTTATCTTTGGGCGCCTGGTGGCGTGGATCCTAATACATTAACTGTAGAAGCGAAAAAGAGGAAATATGCTGTAGATTTAACTGATCGTTCTTATATCAACATTGAGGGTGTCAATATCATTGGCGCTTCCATAACTACGAAGAATGCGAACTATAATATGATTAAAGGAATTAATGCGCAATATCTTTCGCACACGATCGACCTTCAGAAAGCGTATTCCTATGACGACACCGGAATTGACTTGTCTGGAAGCTACAACACTATTAGAGATAGCGAAATCAAATATAGTTCAGGAAATGGCGTTGTCATCAGAGGAACGAACAATAACGTCATCAATAATTTGATACATGAAACAGACTATATGGGCACTTATAACGCAAGCGTTTCGTTGGCGGGTGGCAGGAAACATTTGATTTCTTATAATACGCTCTACAACACGGGGCGAACGATTATTGGCGGGGAGAAATTCTCGGAATCGATCATTGAATTTAATGATATTTCAGGAACTGGGAAGTTAAGTTATGATCTTGGAGGCGTATATTTTGCCCGTGTAGATGGAGGGAATACGGAGATTAGGAATAACTGGATCCATGATATGGACAGTCAGGATTCTAAAAGTCACGAACTAGGCATTTATCTCGATTCTAATACGCATGGCTTCCTAGTACATCACAATACAGTATGGAATGCTGCAACGAGCTATTACATCGGTGGTCGAGCAGATCATAACTTTATTTATAACAATCAGTCCAAACCCAAAATTGAAGTGCTTTCCACTGATTACAAGTATAACAACGAGGTTTCTAACAATATCACCGAGGGAGGCGTAGTGTTCCGCTGGGATGCTCAGCCTGGAGTTCATGCTTATGTAGAAGGTAATGTAAAGGAAGGTTACGACCAAAACCAATTTGGCAGAGCGGGTCATGATTTTGTGAATCCACCTTATCCTGTATTTGAGCCAACAAGACATGAGTTTAGCAATCTTGCTAGAAACTACGGATTTGAAGCTGACGTAGAAGGATGGGAATTAACTGGAAATGGAGATGTTATTTATAATTTTGCTCCGATGCTTGATCTAGGAAGTCAAACTGCTACGACTAGAACCGCAGATGGCTCCGCATTGTTCGGTCCGGGTGCGAATGGTATTGAACAAATCGTAACAGGCTTAAGCCCGAATACTATATATGAGTTCTCGGGCTGGGCTAAGGTAGCAGCTGGAGAAGAAGTATGGCTAGGCGTAAGGGATTACGGCGAATCAGATAAATACGAGACTGTCACCAATACTAACAACGGCTGGAAGCATGTCATGCTCCGATTCACTACTGGTGAAAGCAGTACGAGCGCAACCATCTACATGTCGAAAAAGTCAACTGGTGCAGGTGTCGTATATGGTGATGATATCGGCCTTAGAAAGGTCAGAGCATCAGAGCTCCCGGATCCTAATCTGATTCCTCAATCACAAATGACTGCAACTGCGACAAGTGCGGAGATTGTAGGGGAAGATAATAAGGCATCAAACGCGATCGACGGTGATCCAAATACCATTTGGCATTCAAGTTGGGATAAAAATGCTGCTCCTCTCCCACAGTCCATTACTTTGGAGCTTGGTGGTACCTATAACATAAACAAGTTAAAGTACTTGCCAAAGCAGGGACAACAGAATGGGAGAATAACAGAATATAAAGTGTATGTAAGTACAGATGGAATAGGCTTCACAGAGGTTGCAAGCGGTCAATGGGCCGCCGATGCTGTGGAGAAGACAGCAGTATTCAAGTCGATCAGCGCAGCGTATATCAAGCTAGAGGCTATAAAAGGCTTTAACGGCTGGGCAACGGCTGCGGAGATCAATGTAATTAAAGTCGATCCGAATACTGAAGATGTAGTTGCAGACAAATCTGCGCTGGAAGTTGGATACGCGGGAAGCGACAATGCGTCGTCGGTGACGCAGGATGTATATCTGCCAACGTCAGGCTCCCATGGCTCAGAGATTACATGGGCATCCAGCGATACAAGCGTGGTAGTAGCTAACGGCAAGGTGACGCGCCCGGCATACGGTCACAATGATGCAACTGTTACGTTGACAGCTACGATCGTTAAAGGCAAGGCATCGGAAACGAAAGCGTTCGATGTAACGGTGAAAGCAGAAAGCTTGAATCCGAACACAGATGCTGAAGACGTAGCTGCAGACAAAGCGGGGCTGGAAATTGGATACGCGGGAAGCGACAAAGCGTCGTCGGTGACGCAGGATGTATATCTGCCAACGTCAGGCTCCCATGGCTCAGAGATTACATGGGCATCCAGCGATACAAGCGTGGTAGTAGCTAACGGCAAGGTGACGCGCCCGGCATACGGCCACAATGATGCAATTGTTACGTTGACAGCTACGATCACAAAAGGCGAGGCGTCGGAAACGAAATCTTTCGATGTAACGGTGAAAGCAGGAAGCTTGGGGCCGAACACAGATGCTGAAGATGCAGCTGCAGACAAAGCTGCGCTGGAAATTGGATACGTGGGAAGCGATAATGCGGCGTCAGTGACGCAGGATGTATATCTGCCAACGTTAGGCTCCCACGGTTCAGAGATTACATGGGCATCCAGTGATACAAGCGTGGTTGCCGATAATGGCAAGGTAACGCGCCCAGTATACGGCCACAATGATACAATGGTCACGTTGACAGCTACGATCACAAAAGGCGGGGCATCGGAGACGAAATCCTTCGATGTAACGGTGAAGGCTAGCCCAGCGAGGGAACCTAAGCCAGAACCTAAGCCAGATCCAACACCAACACCAACACCGGATCCTAAGCCAACTCCAAAACCAGAGGATGGTAAAAAGCCAACAGATCCAGTAAAACCTATTGAGTCAGAGACTCCAAAAGTAATGTTATCGGATATTACAGGTCACTGGGCTAAGGGTTCTATTGAAAAATCAGTTGAACTTGGTTTTGTGAGTGGTTATGAAGATGGAAGTTTTAGACCGAATGATACTGTAACACGTGGTGAATTTGCAACGATGTTAGCTAGAGCACTGAAATTGGATTCTGTTGATTCTAAGTTTAGCTTTACGGATCAAGGGCAAATACCAGTATGGGCTCAGCCATTCATTCAAGCACTTTCTAAAGCAGGTTTCATTTCCGGATATGAAGATGGTACATTCCGTGCGGATAATGAAATAAGCAGAAGTGAATTAGTCGTTCTTATTGTTCGTGCACTTGGCCTTGAAGTGAATCCAAATGCAACACTAGCATTTGATGATGCAGATCAAGTTCCAGCATGGGCAAAACCTTATGTAGCCACAGCAGCTGAAGCAGGCTTAATTAAGGGGAATGGGGATGGCAAATTTAATCCTAATGCATCTTCAACCAGAGCTGAAGCAGTCACTTTGATTTTAGCTATGCTAAACACTAAATAACGAACGCTTTGGTATGACGTACCGTCCTATATAGGCGGTGCGTTATTATAACTTTAACTTTTCATCTGGTCCAGCGAATACCAAGAGGCCATTAAAATATGAGGAGGCGATAAAATGAGTAAGTATACCTTCAAAAAAATAGCACATCTATTTTTATTAATGACATTGATTATGTCCCCTTTCTATGGAGTTAATCAAAATGTAAGCGCTGACGCAATAGCGGATAATATTTACGAACAGTTTTTTGTGTCTACAACAGGTAGCGACGATAATGATGGGACTTATGAGCATCCGTTTCTGACCATTTCAAAAGCCCAACAAGCTGTTCGTCAAATCAATAAAAAGATGACTGGCGATATTTATGTGTTTGTAGCAGAAGGTGATTATTACATCCCTGAAGGAATGAACTTCAACGAAGAGGATTCAGGGTTTAATGGGCATCGTGTTCATTATAAGAGCCTTGGAGCTCCTGGAAGCGCGCATTTAATTGGCGGCGTTCCTATTACAGATATAACAACAACTGGTTGGGAGCAGACCAGTGCTGCTGATGCGGTAGCTGGAACGGACTATTTAAGTCATTTACCAGCATCTGCGGTTGGTAATGTATATAAAGTTAAACTTGATCCTAAACAATATAACTTTAACCAACTTTATATTGGCACTCAAGCGGATACTAGCTTCAATAAAGCGATTATGGCTCGTACGCCGAATATGGAGGAGGATGCTAGGTTCCAAGCGTGGAATGGCCCCTATTTCTTGTCTACTAAAGGTTCAAACAAAGATATGGGTTACAAATCGAGCGACCTGACTCCGGCTCAAATAGATGCTCTAGTAAAAGCTCAAGCCGCAAAGGTAGCAGAAATTGCTCAACTTTTTGTTTTTGACTGTGGAGGATACGCGTTTGAGTCTAACACCCTTCCTATTAACAGAATCGATACAGCGAATAATATGATGTATTCACCGTTCGATCCTGCGCATCCTGAAATGTATATTACAAAATACAACATTAATGCTAACGCTCGTTATTTCATGCAAGGAAATATTTCCTTCTTGGATACGGCTGGCGAGTATCACTATGATAAACATTCAGGCTGGCTTTACTACTATCCGACAGCAGCTGACGGAGTTGCAAGTGTTGAGGATATGAACAACTTGAATGTCGTAGTTCCGACTACGAAGGAAATTATTCGTTTGCAAGGTTCTGATAAACCGAACATTGCGGATTGGGGCAATGCACCGGATCTTGCAAAACAAGTTAGCCATATCACTTTTGACGGATTCACTCTCGAAGCTACAGAATCAGATAATTATATTGTAGATGGTTGGAGCTACGGTGAAACTTGGTATGCTGGTGGTACAGCAATTCCAAACCCACCACCAGAGGCAGCGGGTAGTACACAGCCATATTATTCTGACTATGCTGTTCGCCCTGCATATATGCATGGCGGGTTTACACTGATTAATACTAATAATATTACTATTCAAAATAGCCGAATTACTAATATGGGGCAATTTGGAATCGTTGTTTGGCGCGACAATTCATACAACATATTCCAAAACCTTGTTATTAATAACACAGGCATGGGCGGTATTAATACGGATGGTGGTTATCCGGGAGTTGGAAAATACAACAACAACCATACCTTTTATAATTTGTCCATTCATCATGTTGGACAAAACGATGCTTTTGGTGCGGGATTACAAGTAATGAATACAGGTTTTAGCAATTTTAAAAACCTCGAAATTTACTATGCTCCACGACGTGCAATTTCGTTTGTAGGTCAAGCGCAAACTATGCCTAATAAAAGTCCGAATTTTGACCCGGTGAGAGATGTGTATAACTATGGCAACCGTTTTGAATATATTTATGTGCATGATGCAGAGCAAGATACCGCTGAGGATAGTGCTATATTCATTGGAGCTCTATTCAAAGGCAATGATGTACAGAGAAAATACGGCACAAAGGACCCGTCACAGGCTATTAATCCAGATACACAACAGCCATATGGTGATTCAAAGGCGGGCAATATCTTTAATCAAATTGTAACTTCGGAGATTGGTAGTGCGCCTGACGTTCGGGATCCTAATACGGTTCATGGTATGGACTTGGCTATGGGCGCTACAGGTACTTATCTTTCTAATATTGAAGGTATTAACAATCAAAGTGCTAATTTACGTATTGAACCGACTCAAAATGGTGATGTATTTTATGTCGATAACGTAAACAGCGATTATCCATCGTCAGCGTATAATCCGCGCCCGTATTATACTTTTGACAACTCGAAGATGGATTATGCCCGTATCGGTATCAATCGTCAAGAATTTCCATTTACTTCTGAATTGTATAATCCGACCCCGCCGGAAATGCAATTGGATAGCTATTTTTCGGATGACTTTGAGAGCGGAAAGATTGATACAACCAAATGGTCTATTGAAAAAGGCAATCCGGTTATTTCCACCGCTTATAGAGCTGAAGGTCCGTTTGACGGAAATTACTCTCTTTTCATCAACGGCGGCGGTGCGGGAAATTCGAACGGCGTTGCATTAAGCAGAACATTCAGCAACAACTTAAACAAAACCGTAACCGGCTGGTTCTTTGATAAACGCCGCGATTATGCTGGTAATGACTACAACGAAGGCTTAAATAATTCGGATGTTAGGGGTCAATCCTACATGAGGGTTGATGACAATACTTCTGCTAACCATGTTGGGCTTGGAATTAACGGTCAAGCTAGTAAAGACTATTTCAGTTATCTTGATGGTACGACTGAAAAGTTAACGACTATACCGCGTAGTTTTGGGTGGCATCAGTATAAGTTTGACTACTCAGAGCCGGGTAAAGTTAGTCTTTATATTAATGACCAAGAGGTAACAACACTCAATAGAGCGTCATTCAATTATATTGGTATGGGAAATTACGATAGCACTGGCGCTCCCGGCAAGAACACAGGTATGTCATATTACGATGATATTGATGTTTACGGTGGTGTAGACGCTGATCCAGTAGTGCCGCTTCAACCGGGCGCAGGTACAGTACCACCTTATACGCCACCGGTAATAGTAGATCCTGTTACATTAATCGAAAACTGGGATTTTGAGGACGACAAGATGCCGGCAACTGAGATTGCAAGTACGACTAACGGACAGACTGTAACATATAATACTTATGGTTTTACGACTTTCTGGGGATCTAACCCTAATTTAAAAGTTATAGCGAACCCGAAAACTGATGAGACAAATGGTAGCGCGAAGGTTATGATCGTCAATAATGAACCAGCGCTCTATTATGAAAAGACACCTAAGCATGAATGGAGCAATTACACGCTTGATTTGAAATTTGCGCTTGATAGTGATTATGCAAGTACTGCACAGCCATTACGTTTCTTTGTTAATACGCAGCCGATTGCCAAATCTGGTACTCACGCCGGAAAAATGACATATCAACCGGCTGGATACAATGTAGCTTTTAATAAAGCTACTAATAAAATGGAATTATACCGTGCTGATCTAAATAATGAAGCTACCAATGCGCATACCTTAATAGAGGGATCGACAAGTGCTGTTCTGCCTGAAAATCTATTTAAATCTGTCAAATCTGGTGGTAGCTGGCATACATTATCGATCACTGTAGTAGATGGTACGATATCCGCAACACTTGACGAAACTATCACGATATCTGGACAAGATTCAACCTATACAAGCGGCTATTTTGCTTTTGTTCCTTATGATGGTGGCACAGCGAAGTTTAACTTGGCCGTAGATGATATTAGTGTTAAGACAAACTCAAGCGCACCGAATATGGTATATGACGCGAATCTTAAGCTTGGAAACGCAACACTGAATGGAGAATTCAACCCTAGTCATACATCATATCAGGCGACAATAGTCGAGCCAGATAAGGATGTCACACTGATTATGCCAATTTCAGAACATGGAGCAACATTCTCCATTTTGCTGAATGGCACAGATATTACGAGCGAATTCGTTGATACGATAACGCAGCAAACACTGCCTGTAGTATTTGGACCGAACACGCTTACAATCGTTCAGACGTCAAGTGTAGGGGCAACGACTAACTATACCGTTGGCATTTACAAGCCTTATACAACGGTAACAATTGAGGAAGTTTCACCGGTATCCATAGATGCCGGCACACCGCCGACACTTCCGGCAACGGTTGCAGTGACATTTGACGATGGCAGTGCCCAACAAATTCCGGTTAAGTGGGATAGGCTGAACAATCATGATCTTAATACTCCGGGAACATATACGGTTAATGGCTCATTGGTGGGATTGTACGGCAAATTGAGCGTCACAATCTATATTAACGGTGTAACATCAATTGGCTCATTACCGCCTATAACAACAAGGGTTAATGTAGCACCGGTATTACCTACATCAGTTTCGGCACAAACGATTGTAGATGGTGTACCCGGAAGTACAACATTACCGATTACGTTTGTTGAACTTGATCCTTCTTCATATTCAAAAGCAGGAACAATTATAGCTGTTGCCTATGTTGATGGACGTAGTGCTACTATATTACAACAGGTTGTTGTCTCAGATATAGCGGTTCAGGACAAGACGCTTGAGAGCGTAACAGCACCGGCAGCAATTACAGGAGTGGCAAATGGAACAGCCAAGACGGCAGAAGCCCTTGGATTGCCTGCTACAGTAGAACTGGTTACCGATGCGGGCAGTGTGAATGCTAATGTGACATGGAACGTAGGTGCTGCAAACTATTATCCAGCCATACAGACAGCACAGACCTTCACTGTAAATGGGGCTGTAACCTTGCCAGCAGGGATAGCCAATCCCAATAGCGTAGCCTTGACAACGAGCATCCGCGTAACTGTAAAAGCAGGATCGACGTCACCAATACCGACACCGACGCCGACACCAGATCCAACGCCGAAGCCAACACCAACACCAGATCCTAAACCAACGCCTAAGCCAATTGAACCAACAGAACCAGTAAAACCAACGGAGCCAGAAACTCCTAAAGTAGATCTGTCTGATATTGCAGGTCATTGGGCTAAGGCTTCAATTGAAAAGTCAGTTGAACTTGGTTTTATGAATGGCTATGAAGATGGAACTTTCAGACCGAATGGTACTATAACACGTGGTGAATTTTCAACCATGTTAGCTAGAGCACTGAAATTGGATGCTGTTGATTCTGAGTTTAGTTTTACGGATCAAGGCCAAACACCAGTATGGGCTCAGTCATCCATTCAAGCACTTTCTAAAGCAAGTTTCATTTCCGGATATGTAGATGGTACATTCCGTGCGAATAATAAAATAACTAGAAGTGAATTAGTCGTTCTTATTGTTCGTGTACTTGGTCTTAAAGTGAATCCAAATGCAACACTTGCGTTTGTTGATGCAGATCAAATTCCAGCATGGGCAAAACCTTATGTAGCAACAGCAGCTGAAGCAGGTTTGATTAAGGGGAATGGGGATGGCAAACTTAATCCGAATGCTTCTTCAACCAGAGCTGAAGCAGTCACTTTGATATTAGCTATGCTAAACACTAAATAACGAACACTTTGGTACGACGCACCGTCCTATATAGGCGGTGCGTTGTTATAACTCTAACTTTTCATATGGACAATTTTAGGAGGAAAAGATAATGACATTGGGAAATAAACGAACGCGAGAAAGCTTTGACCAGAACTGGATGTTCCATTTAGGTGAACTACCTATCATGCATGCTGTAAAAGGAGGGATGACAGGTGGGTTAACTGACTGCGAGCAGATTGCCGAAGGGGAATGGCTGAAGATCGCTTATTTTGATGAAAGAGAACAGTCTGTCATGAACGATCGGGAGTGGAAGAGTATCGATCTTCCGCATGACTGGTGCGTGGAAGGGAATTACGTAAATGACGGGGGTAAAGTCAAACATCATAAGAGCCACGGCTATCTCCCTGTAGGAATTGGATGTTATCGGAAAGTTTTCGAGATTCCTGTAGAGGATCTTGGGAAGAAGCTGTCGATCGAGTTCGATGGCGTTATGCGTAATTGTACCGTATGGGTTAATGGGCATTTAATGGGAACCCATCAAAGCGGGTATACAGGTTTTTGTTATGACATTACGGATATTGCGCGTTACGGCGATGAGGGGAAAAATGTCATTTTTGTTAAAGTTGATGCCAGTGATTATGAGGGCTGGTGGTATGAAGGATGTGGGATTTACCGCCATGTATGGCTTATCAGAACGGAAAGACTTCACGTAGGAAGGCATGGAACATATGTAACCACGCCAGTTGTAGGTCGAGATGAGGCCACGGTTAACGTATCAACAAACATACATAACGAACATCCTCATGTCGTGAATTGTATAATCAAGACTTTAATCGAGGACGGAACGGGCCAAGTGGTCGCTACCAGCTCAGAGAACATAACCATTCAAGGAGACAGTCAAACAGATGTTGAAACTGTAATGACATTGATGGAACCTATGCTCTGGTCGCCTGAGAAGCCTTATCTTTACGAAGTGATTACGGAAATTTATGACGTTAATGAGCAAGATGTAATGGATGTTTATAGGACTCCATTAGGTGTGCGAACAATAGAGTTTACCGCGGATAGGGGATTTTACTTAAATGGTGAACAGTATTTGATCAAAGGAACTTGCAACCATCAGGATTTCGCTGGCGTAGGGGTTGCTCTGCCCGACCAAGTAACCGAATATAAAATCAAACTTCTCAAAAGTATGGGGTGCAATGCATACAGATGCGCTCACCACGCTCCTTCACCTGAGCTCCTGGATCTATGCGACAGAATGGGTATGCTCGTGATGGACGAGAACAGGAAACTGGATATATCTCCGAACGGGATCGCAGATCTGAAAGAGATCCTTTATCGAGATCGAAACCACCCTTCAATCATTTTGTGGAGCATGGAGAACGAGGAAATATTAGAAGGAACGATTATGGGAGCAAGAATGCTTGAAACGATGTCACGAATTACGCGTGCCATTGATCCTTCTCGCCTTACTATTGCATGCATGAATCATGGGTGGAATGATGGAGGGTATAGTAATTCCGTAGATATAACCGGATATAACTATGGTCAAAGAGAAGATCAATATCTTGTCGATCACGAACAATTTCCAGATCGGATCATGATCGGGAGTGAGAGTACGAGTTGTACGACTACGCGAGGAATCTATGAGAATGATGCTGTTAAAGGATACTGTTCAACCTATGGAGATCAGATACCGGAGTGGTCATGTTCGCATGAGAAATCATGGCAGGATGTGGTGAATCACCCTCATTTGACGGGCATATTCGTTTGGACTGGATTCGATTACAGAGGAGAACCAACACCTTATGAATGGCCCTGCATCGGGTCTCACTTCGGGATCATGGATTACTGCGGATTCCCAAAGGATGCTTATTATTTCTATAAAGCCGCCTGGACGGAAGAGCCGATGGTACACATTCTGCCTCACTGGAACTGGCCGGACAAAATTGGGCAAGAGATTGATGTGTGGGCGTATAGCAATTGCGAGACTGTAGAATTGTTTGTTAACGGTCATAGTCTGGGTGAAAAGAGCGTTGATCGAAATTCACGAATTGAGTGGAAGGTCTGCTACGCTCCCGGTGAATTGACAGCGATAGGAAAAATAGCCGGAAAGGAAATCACGAGAAAAGTTGTGACCACAACAGGAACTCCTGATCGTATTCGTTTGGAGCTGGATAAAAACGAAGTGAAAGCGAATGGTACGGATATTGCGATGATTAAAGTATCCATATTGGATTCTTTAGGTGAAGTTGTTCCTACGGCAGATAACGAGATTATGTTTACAATCGAGGGTCCCGGCAAAATTCTCGGTGTTGGAAATGGTGACCCAAGCAGCCATGAATCTGATAAAGTGAACCATAGACGAGCATTCAATGGACATTGTTTAGCGATTGTTCAAGCTAGCAAAGAACGAGGAGACATTGTGATAAGAGCAACTTCGGTTTCTCTTCAAGCTGCAGTGGCAGTGATACGAGTGGAATAAAATTGGTTGTGGTAAATGGACGGAATCCGTTATTTAAAGGCAAAGCTCAAATTGATTTGTCCCTGGCATCTAATGCCAGGGATGGTGTCTGACAACCGCGAAATTTCTATGCTTCGCTTTATCTTTTCACGTTTGCAGCATCACAGCGGCTTTGTGTATGGCATGTATGGAAACGGAAAATTTTATGGTGACGGCGGCAACAGTAACCTAGATACGATACTGCTGGTACGAAAAAATGCTGATTTGCTTTATTTTGCGCTGAAACAACTATTTTGGCTTTCGGAAAACAACCACCTCACGCTTGAGTTTGAGCAGCCTGTTAAAGCTCTTTGCGATGCATTTGTACGGCTGTTCCAAAAATACGGGCAGCTTGGACAGTTTATTGATATGGCTACAGAAGAAATAGTAGTAGGTAATTCTGCCGGTGCATGTATGGCTGTGGGCGCGCTGGCGCTCGCAAGCGAATATTTTCAATGTACGGAATATCGCAATGTTGCAGAGCAGCTCGGTGAGTATTATTACAACAACTATGTAATAAAAGGGATGCTGAACGGCTGTCCAGGAGAAATCTGTCAAGCACCGGATAGCGAAGCGGCCTTCGCCATGCTGGAAAGCTATGTCCAGCTGTATGAAACGACCCGAAAGAGCATCTGGCTATCCTATGCGGAATATACCTGTGAAATTGCCATGACATGGCTCATGAGCTATGACTTTGTATTCCCTGCTCACAGTACCGCAGCCAAGCGTGGTGTGAACAGCAGTGGCACGGTGTTTGCCAACGCACAGAACAAACACTCTGCGCCTGGTATTTGTACACTTTCAGGCAACAGTCTTCTTAAATTATTTCGCTTTACAGGCAATGCAAAATATCTACATGATCTACATGCTATTGCACACAGTTTACCGCAGTATGTATCTCTGGCAGAAAATCCAGAACTTACTCTCGAAGGGAAATATTTGCCTGCAGGCTATATGAACGAGCGTGTGCAAACAAGTGACTGGGAAGGTAAAGAAGCCGTTGGAGAATTCCTATATGGTTCCAACTGGCCGGAAGTTTCCATGCTGCTTACGTATGTGGAATTACCCGGCATTTATGTGGATTTCGCAAGCCGCACAGTCCAGGTATTTGACCATGTGGAATGCTTTGTTAAACAGTGGAATCAGGATTCTGTATACCTGGAAATGTATAATCCCACAGCATACAGTACAGTTGTAACACTGCTTGCAGACGATCGCACAAACGCTCTACATGTAATGCACAATTACTTTGGAATAATGAAAACTGTCCCCCTTTCAGCCGGAGAGCATATACAAATTGAACTTAAAAAATAATAGGAGGTCCTTCATATGTTGAATATTGGTGTTATTGGATACGGCGTGCGGATCGACATGCTGATGGATGATTTGTTCGCGCTACCTTATGAAGTTTGTATCAAGGCAGTAGCAGATACCGACCACGAGCGCGTGCGGGCTTTAATGAAAAAAGACGGCTCCAAAGAATCGATGCACCAAATGGGAATCGATAAAATCGACGGACTTTTGCGCAGCTGCGAGATGAATCCAGATACCATTACCTTTTATACGGATGCAGACGAAATGCTGGACAAAGAAAACCTGGACGGCGTGATCGTTGGTACGAACTGCAACACGCATACTTATTTCGCTACAAAGGTGTTGAATCGCAATCTGCCGCTGTTTTTGGAAAAACCGGTGGCGACTACGATGGAGGATCTGAGAACGTTAGCCGAGTGCGAAGCAAAAACAACGGCTCCCACGGTCGTTTCTTTCCCGCTGCGCGTTACCCCCCTGGTGCAGGAAGTAAAGCGTATTCTGGATGCCGGCACGATTGGCAAGGTTGAGCATGTACAGGCGTTCAACGATGTAACCTATGGCTTCGTATATTTCCATGACTGGTTCCGAGATGAATCCGCTTCGAAAGGGCTCTTCTTGCAAAAGGCAACGCATGATATCGACGTCATCAACTATCTTTTAGGTGAAGAACCAGTGAAGGTTTGTGCCATGAAATCCAAACAGATTTATAAAGGCGACATGCCTGCCGGCCTGCGCTGCAGCGAATGCGACAAATGGGAAACCTGTATGGACAGCACTTACAATATCACTCATGTGCGCAATGACACTCCGCGTAACGACTACTGCAGCTTCGCGGTAGACACCGGTAATGAAGACTCCGGTAGCATGATTGTGAAATACGAAAGCGGCATGCACGTCATGTATTCGCAGAACTTCTTTGCCCGCAAAAGTGCCGGGCGGCGTGGTGCAAGGCTATACGGTTATACTGGCACCGTGGAATTCGATTTTATCACGAATGAAATCAAAATATTTGACCATATGAGTGACAAAGTAACCATTGTGCGTCTTAATGAACAAGGTTCGCGTCATGGAGGCGGTGATATTGTACTCATGCGCAATTTCGTGCACCTGATGCAGGGTAAAACTACCGAATCCGTTGCCCCTCTGATAGATGGCATCCGTAGCACCCTTGTATGTCTTCAGGCAAAAGCATCTTCAGAAAGCGATCAATTTTATCCTGTCACTTTATAAATCATACGATAAGGGAGAAATATTATGAATTATAATTATCACCAGGATTTAAATATCGTTCGGGTGAACACGATGCAAGACCGGGCTTATTACATTCCCTGTGCACCTGGCGATGACACCTCATCCAAAGAACACAATGAACGTGTATTGCTCTTAAACGGAATCTGGCAGTTTACGTATTATTCTTCCTTTGCGGAAGCTTCTCTGGAGGGTGTTGCGGACAACGTCCTTCCGGTACCGTCCAACTGGCAAATGTACGGTTACGACAAGCATCAGTATGTCAACATTGATTATCCGATACCGTATAATCCACCCTTTGTGCCAAAAGAGAACCCATGCGGTGTTTATAAGCGAACCTTCTCCGTGGAGCTTACAGAGGAAATACAGTTTTATTTGAATTTTGAAGGTGTGGATTCCTGTCATTATGTATTTCTCAACGGCGCATTTATAGGATACAGTCAGGTCTCACATTCCACTGCGGAATATGATATAACTCCGTTTTTGCAAGATGGTGAGAATGAACTCGCCGTTATGGTTTTAAAATGGTGCGACGGAACCTATCTGGAAGCGCAGGATAAATTCCGCATGTCAGGTATTTTCCGAGATGTTTATGTATTGAAACGCCCGCAACATCATGTACGCCATTACGTGGTACAAACGTCCATCCAACAGGAAAGTGCCACCGTTTCTATCCGTTTTGAAGATACGAGTAAGGAGATTAGCAAATCTATCAAAATTTTTGACACCGCAGGCACACCTGTGGCGCACGTTGAGACTTGCGATGACACCCTTAGCCTGACGATTGAAAATCCAGTTCTTTGGAATGCAGAACAGCCATATTTATACCAGATGGTTCTTGATACCTTACAGGAGCGAATTGTAGACACAATCGGAATTCGCACGATATCTGCTCGAGGTAATGTGCTGCTTGTCAACAAGCAACCTATCAAGCTAAAAGGCGTGAACCGCCATGATAGCTATCCCGATACCGGTTATGTAGCCTCTCGCGAGCAAATGGTAATGGATCTCCAGTTGATGAAGCAGCATAACATCAACGCCATTCGCACTTCGCATTATCCAAATGCGCCGGAATTCTATCATCTGTGTGACGAATTTGGCTTTTATGTCATTGATGAAGGAGACATGGAATCACATGGCGCATGGTCGAGCCATGGTTTACGCGATAATGACTGGTATGCGCTTGCCCATCACGATCGGCAATTTCAAAAGGCTATTGTGGACCGAGTGCAGCGTCTAGTCACTCGCGACATCAACCGCCCTTCTGTAGTAATCTGGTCACTTGGCAACGAGAGTGGATTAGGTGTCAATACGTTAGCTGCTGTTGATGCTGTGCGAAAGCTAGACAGCTCACGTCTGCTTCATTATGAATCAAAAAACTTTATGCCTGAGGATGAGGGAAAATTCAACTTTGATATTATGGATGTAGAAAGCTATATGTACCCTGATCTTGAATATACAGAAAAGCTGGCTCAGGAGTGCAAAAAGCCATTGATCTTGTGTGAGTTTGCCCATGCTATGGGTAATGGTCCCGGTAGTCTAACCGAATACTATGATTTGTTCTATCGTTATGATGGCTTTGCCGGAGGCTTTGTGTGGGAATGGTGTGATCATGCTATATTGCAGCATGACGCTAATGGCAACGCACAGTATCTTTATGGCGGGGATTTTGGCGAAGAGCTGCATGATGGCAACTTCTGTGTAGACGGACTCGTTTATCCCGATCGCACGCCGCACACCGGGCTATTGGAGCTGAGAAACTGTGCACGTCCTGTTCATGTTACAAGAGAAGGACATACATTCTCTGCAGAAAACAAGCTGGACTTTGCAGACCTTTCCGATGCTGTTACCATTGTCTGGACACTAGAACAGAACGGCACCAAAATAGCAGAAGGCAGCATTACCGATTTCAGTCTTGCTCCGCATTCAAAAGCACAATTACCGATTTCACTGCCGCATATAGATGGTTCGCGCATCTATCTGAAATTTGAATATCTACAAAAAGCAGCACATCCGCTGATCCCGGTCGGAACATCTTTGGGATTTGATCAATTTGATCTTTCTACAGAAGACATGAGTGTGTCCTTGCCTGTATCGCACTCTGCCGTAACGGCTGAGCAAACCAAAACCGGATGGTTAGTGTGTGGCGAAGCATTTGCCTATCATTTTAATTCAAAACTCGGTACTTTTGATTCGTGTTTGATAGACGGTATAGAATGTTTTTCTCAACCGCCAGAATTTGATATTTACCGCGCCCCAACTGATAACGACATGGTTGAGGCTGGCATTGCCAGTTACAGTCAACATTCCTGGAAAAGCCTGCGGCTGGATGCTGCCTATGCCTATACAAACGAAACAGTAGTGGAGCAATCTAATACATGTGTTACCATTACCTGTCCTCTGTCACTTGTAGCAGATCGTGCAGCTCCTTTCTGCAATATTCAAGCAGTTTATCATGTGTATGGATGCGGAGCCGTAGAAGTGTCAATGCATGTATCAGTGCGTAAGGATCTGGCTTATCTTCCGCGTTTTGGCATGCGCTATTTTCTAACCGAAGATTTTCAGAATTGCACCTATTTCGGCTATGGCCCGCAAGAGAGCTACATCGATAAACACGCTGGATGTTATAAAAGTATGTTTCATGCAGCAGTGCCGGAGCTTTTTGAAAACTATATTTATCCGCAGGAGAACGGCTCGCACTATGCCACAGAAGAATGTACACTCTCGAATGCGAACACGTCACTTAAGGTCTACAGCACAAAGCCTTTCAGCTTTTGTGCCTCAGAGTATACACGAGAAGAGCTGGCCGCCAAAGGACATCATTTCGAACTTCAAAAAAGTGGCTGCACCGTCTGGAACATTGACTATGCGATGACTGGAGTCGGCTCTGGAAGCTGTGGTCCCTACACACTCGAGCAGTATCGTTTAACTGAGAAGGAATTTGTATTCAACTATACGTTTTTTCCTCAGAAGAAATCATGATATTATGTAACTGAATTTACAAACCGCCACTATATTCATCAACCAAAAAGTTCATGTAGAAATAACTTAATTCTAAACACACACAAATATATCGCCCAGTCCTATAATGGACTGGGCGATTATTGTTGTCTCTATAGAATCCGAGAGAGCTTACGGTATTCACTTGCCGAAATTCCCTCGTGGCGGCGGAACATACGGCTGAAATAATGTATATCCGGGTAGCCGACTTGGGCTCCGATTTGTTCTATGCTCGTATCTGATTCACGTAGCAATCTTCGCGCCTCGCGGTGACGAATGGATTGAACATATTCGCTGGGTGGCAAACCTACGGTTTGTTTAAAGAGCTTCGCAGTATAATCGATGCTTAAACACAGGGCATCTGCAATCGATTGATTCGACCAAGGATCTGAAGGATTAGACTCGATCTGCTCAACTATTCTAGCTAATTTTATGCTATGAGCAGACGAAGTAGTTAAGGATTGTGATGAGGAATTACGCATCAGGTGGACCAAAATATGCATCATCAGTGACTTGCAGGCAAGTTCGTACCCCGGCTGGCGCATCGTGAATTCTTGTACTAGCTGCTCCATGAGCTGAACGCATACAAGCGATGGTGTATAGATAACTTTCGACGACAAGGGAGGGAATATGTCTGAGCAGGCTTCGAGTCCGAACTTATTCAGATGAATATCCTCTTCGTCGACGATTAAATCGGCCTCTGTCATGTTATTAAGTTCATGAAAGAAATCGAAATGAATACCAATAAAACGGGCATCCGGGTGTGAAATAATCTCATTCTGATGGTATACGCCAGAGGGGAGAAAGATGAGCTGACCGGCTCCAATGTTGAAGTGTTGCCCATGCATGGTTGTGACAGCTTGTCCTTGTACGACATAGAGAAGCTCGAAATCGTAAAGTCTTCGTTTGGGGAAAATGCTGGTGGGCACTCGCTGGAATTGTGCGTAATGAATACTTGGTGACCATTCTTGGAAGGTAGCAGAGCGCAGCAGATGATTAATATCCCGTAATTTTTCCATGGTTTATGCCCCTTGCAATGGTTTTATAATTCATAACGGAATTGTCCAAATGATGACTATTACATCTAAATAAAATTCATGAATAATCGTTTATTATAAAGATATTATTACATGTTTTTCAACGATACACAATATAGCTGAAATAGCCAAAATGGAGGTTTTTTAATCGCTACGGGTTTAATTCCCCGCAGCTTGCTGCGTAACTAACTAAGATACTAAGATTGGACTATAATGAGCATATAACAGAAACGTAGAAGGGAACGCTGTGATTTGAGCGAGTATATGCATAAATCACA